>Ga0315294_10002686_pt1 | contig 19385 bp, 16 predicted proteins | sample YL17G13_40_MG_FD_203626 | JGI IMG/M metagenome (GOLD analysis project Ga0315294, IMG submission 203626) | Sediment microbial communities from Yellowstone Lake, YNP, Wyoming, USA - YL17G13_40 | ecosystem: Environmental > Aquatic > Freshwater > Lake > Sediment | place: USA: Wyoming | collected...
TCAAGCCAGGGACTCACCTTATTCTCCTCCGTAAAAAGCGGTATTCCGAGGTCGCTGACATCACCACATCTCTGAAAGCCGATACCGCGAACTCGTTTGTATGTTTTATATCCTTAAGACATTTAGTTTACTATATTTAAACTTTTAAATCAAGAAAATTTTAAAAAAATAGGGAAACCATGTACCATGGTTTCCCTCAAATTTCTCTTACTTGATCTTACAAATCATCCAATTTTGTTACCGTATGAATTTTTGAGTAAGACACCCCTGTATTACACTGGATTAAGATGCAGCCGGATGATTTAGTTCAACTGCAAACGAACCTTTGCCTGGCCGATGAGATAAAAGCTGCCTGTAATGCAAATCAGGTCCTCCTTACTGACCGCACCTTTAGCAAGCTGCAGCGCCTCGCCAAGACTTGCAGCTGTCTGACACATCTTGCCGGATATCCTCCCATAAACCTCCGACAGCTCAAATGGAGACATCGCCCTGACGGAGTTGCTGCGGGTAAATATCACCTTATCCGCTCCATACTGGAGTTCGTGCATCATCCCTTCTATATCCTTGTCCTCGTTGCAGCCGAAAATCACCACCATTGAATCGTAAGGAATATTTTGGCCTATCGCATGTATCAATGCCTGTATACTCGCCGCGTTATGCGCACCGTCAATCAAAATTCGCGGGTCCTGGCAAATCATCTCCATCCGGCCTGTCAGTGAAACGGCGTTGAGACCATTTATCGCTTTTTCATCGTCTATTTCATATCCGCAGGACTTTAGCTTATCGAGCATCGTCAGAGCCAGACCGCAGTTGATGGCCTGATGTTTACCCTGTAGCGGCACACGCAAATGTTCGAATTTGCTTGTCGGAGTTGCCAGGCAGATTCTTGTATGCGGCCCTTCTTCACGTGAAGTTTCAAATCGATACGAGAAATTAACATCTTTGCCGGTTACAATCAAAGGAGCTTTGACCGCTGTTGCATGGTCTTTGAGTACCTTAAGGACTTCGGGCAACTGCTTAACTGTAACTACCGGCACACCAGGCTTAAAAATCCCCGCCTTTTCCTTTGCAATACTTTCTATCGTCTTGCCTAACTGACGCTGATGATCGATACTCAGACTGGTTATACCGATAACTTCGGGCTTTATCACATTTGTACTGTCAAGTCTGCCGCCAAGGCCGGTTTCGATAACCGCAATATCAACCTTTTTATCCGCAAAATGCATAAACGCCATCGCAGTCATAACCTCAAAGAAGCTAAGCGACTCGGTCTTTGCTATTTTCTCAACAGGGGCATAAATGCGATTCAAAAGACCCTGCATTTCTGCTTCCGTAATCATTTTTGAGTCGACCACTATCCGCTCATGCATGCTGACTACGTGCGGTGAGGTATAAAGTCCAACGCTATAATCATTAGCCTCGAGCATCTTGGCCAGCATAGTGGCTGTAGAGCCTTTGCCTTTTGTACCGGCTATATGGGCTGTACGGATTTTTTTGTGAGGATTGCCCACAAAAGACAGCAGTTTTTCCATTCTGTCCAGGTTGAATGTCGTAACATTGTACCGAACATTCTTCTCTTTTTCGTAGTCAGTCCGCTCACAAAGGTATTTAATCGCCTGCTGGTAAGTCTTAAAGGGCTTTTTACTGTCAACCTTGACTATTCCCGAAGAGCTTTTTTTCGCCTGCTTGTTTTTAGTTATATTCACAGTTTTAACCATAAAAAATCAATTCTAATATAAAGAACCCATTAAGTCAATGCCGAGATATGTAAAAACAGCATAAAATATGTTATTTTTCATAATATTATAGGATGTAACCTATTGCTAACAAAAAGGTTAAGCAAAATCACGCTTCCATGGTTTCCTTCGGCACCACTATGTTAAATTAGTAAACTACTACGGGTTAGAACCCGTAGCATTGCGGTGGATGAGTAAAACTAAGTGCAAAGGTGCACTATCTTATAATTGCAATACGTTTGGGTCGTGTGCGGTGTGCGATATAACCTGCGTAAGTGGCATGTATTTTAAGCCCGACCAGACGGAAGCTGCAGGTGGTTTTTTTCTTTTAACCGCGAATCTCCTCTGCCAGTTTATCACGGTTCTTTTCTATCCACTCGGCTTTGCGCCGAATCATCCTTAGAAAATCCACACCGCTCAGGTTCCCGAAAAAACCTGTCGCCGCTATCGGCAATACCGCCTCAGCTATTATAGTCTCTATCATTAAATCAAGCAGCGAACTATACTTATTTTTATCCATCTTTATCACTTCATGGTATCCGTTCAAAAATGCGGCCAGCCTTGACTGGTCAAGATAGTCGGGCCAGTCCGCAGGATTGGGACGGTTGCCGACAATCGAAAACTGCAGCATCCCATTGGCAAGGTCTGTAACCGCAGATGCGACCTTGACCGAATCAAAATCAACAACAGCAATAATTTTATCCTTTGAGAAAAGCATATTCCCCGGATGCCAGTCGCCGTGCACAACCTGCTCAGGCCACGAATCGAACCCATGTTCATTTACGCGCACGCTCGAATTGTTATAAAGGCTCATCAGCCCCTCGGCAACCTCCTGCAATCTTTTGCCAGTGCCCGCCATTTTGTCGGCGCATATCGCCTTCAATTGTCTGCGCACAACCGATGAATCGTGGAAACTGCCTTTTAACGGCTTCCATTCCGAGGCAAAATCCGTCAGATACTCATGGAATTTTGCCAACTGCCTGCCCGTATCAATTGTCGCATCAGCAGTTCCGTCGTAGCGGGTGCCGCTGATGAATTGAAACAATTCATAAATATGGCTGTCCAGATGCAGAATTGTATTTTTCTCATCGCAGGTTACCATTAATGCCGCAACAGGAAATCTTTTTTTTGAAAGGTGGGTCTGAACGGCGTGTGCAAACGCAACGCGGTAAAGGTCGTCTTTGCCCCTTGGCCGTCGCTTCAAAAGGAACTGACCCTTTTCGGAAGTAATCACCATTTTCGGCGCACGCTTATTGCCCGCAGTAAGCGGTCTTGCCTGATGTATCACGCCGATATTATAGTGGCTTAGAACTTCAGCCAGCTCTACCGACGAAAAATGTGCACCGCCTCCGGGCATAAATTTATCTGCTCCGTAAATTATGAATATTCAAAAAAGCACCTGCTTAATGATTACGTCCTGCCGTAAATTAGTCAATAATAAATATGGTAAAACAAATGTAACGCTTTATTTCGACATGAGGGAAATTAACAAAACAACAGCCCCCAAAAGAGATATGCCGGCAACGATGCTTAAAATCACAATTACAATCCGATAATGTGCTATCGTCTCTGTTTGGTAATCTTCTTCCTCCTCTTCGGATTCAATTATCTCGCCGTCTTCAAGTTTCCCAAGCTGGGTAACATCAAATCTCTTGTGTGCCTGCAGCGGTGTCTGTCCTGCGCGAAGGGCATCCAGATCCTCAAGCAATTCCTCGACGTCGTTGTAGCGGTCCTCTTTGCGCTTGGCCATCATAATCTCGATGACTTCCGATGTCCCTGCCGACAACGAAGCATTGATATGGTCCGGCGGAATGAGCTGTTCCTTGAGATGTTTCCTCATAACCTCGGATGGGTCGGCGGCCATAAAAGGCACTCGACCTGTCACCATATGATAAAAAGTCGCTCCGAGACCATAAATATCCGCCCTGCCGTCAATATCTATTTCCCCGCGAATTTGTTCAGGGGAAATATAATATGGCGTACCATAAGCCTTGCCCGCTTCATTTTTCGCCGCTTCCACGTCCGTCGTTTCACGAGCCAGTCCCATATCGGCAAGTTTGACTATTCCGACTTCAGTCATCATTATATTCTTTGGCTTGACGTCACGGTGAACCAGGCCTTTGCCATGTGCATGAGCAAGCGCATGAGCAACCTGGATAATTATATCCAGCGCCTCTGTCTCGGAAAAAACCTTCCCTGCCGCCAGGTCATCGTACAGTGTTTTTCCCTTGACATATTCCATCACAAAATAATGGTATCCTCCTGCCTCTCCGACGTCGATGGCCTGAACAATATTGGGATGATTCAGCTTGGCCGCAGCACGCCCTTCCTTATAAAACCGGCTCACATATTCCGGATTTTCGGTAAAACGTTTCGGCAGCACCTTTATCGCAACAATCCGGTCGAGACTCAGCTGCCTGCCCTCATACACTATTGCCATCGCACCTGCGCCAAGTTTGCCCAGTATCTTATAGCCGGGAATCTGATGGGCGGTTACCTTGCTTTCCTTTATGCTCGACCTTAACCGCTCCGCCTGGCTGTCGGTAATAAGCCCAAGCTCAACCATCAGGTCCTTAAGCGGTATGGGGCTTGCCTGTTGGCGGGTCTTCATCGCTTCGAGCGAACGGCTCAATTCCTCATTTGTACAAAGCCCCTGCTCTACCGCCACTTTCCCAAATACAGTATCGTAACTTGTCTCGTTTGTTGCTGCCATGTAGTTCGTATTTCGTATCTCGAGTTTGGATAAAAACAATCTTCAAACCGCAATTTTGATTTTTAATTTTTGATTTTTCTTACGCAATTACCATAACTCTACTGTAATAATTGAATTATGCTCGATATAAGAACATTGTCAAAGAAATTTTTCTAATTCATTAAAAATCAAAAACGGTATCCTTAATAGTACAAAATCGGCCTTTTTATCCGCAGAGTTTAGCGGTTTTTCCTCTAAACCCCATCTCTATCACCGAAAAATATGCCTTTACAGCACCAAAATCTTAGCCGCTAAAACCACTTACCTGCTACATCCATAAGTTTACGCTGCAAAGCCGGCGAAGGTCTTTTGGCAAATGTCGCCGCCCTGCCGGCAAATATTGTTACCGCAGGTCCTGTCGGCCTGTACAAGGCCGGACTGGTCGGCCCAAAAACCGCAATAGTTTTCACTCCCAGCCCTGCCGCCAGATGCGTAATCCCGCTATCGTTACCGATAAATCCGTCAGAACAGCTTAAAACCCACAAAACCTGTGTCAGGGATAAATCCGTCAGGCACTTTGCAGTCTTTTTCACATCGTCAATTACAGAAGGGCTGAACCTCTCCTGCTCGGCCGGCCCAAGCAAAAATACCACCTCGAAACCTTTTGAAATAAGTTTCTGTGCCACTGCCAAAAAATTCTCCACATGCCAGCATTTGTGCAGCCCCCCGCTGCCCGGATGCAGTATCACAAGATTGCCGGACAATTTTACGTCGAATTCTTTGAGCAGTTCTTTCCCATTTTTTATATCGGTTTTTGTCGCTTTTATTAAAGCCGCATCCTTCACAGGCCGGCTGCGTTTCAGAGACATACCGCACTGCTCAACAAACTGCTGAGCGTAAAAATCACTTAGATGGCCTTTGAACTTCCCCGGCGGCTTCATGGGTAAGGTTATCACCTCGCCGCTGTGGCTGCAGTTGACGGTGTAAATCAGGTTCTGCTCAAAATCGCTGTACGGCTCGCCTAAAAATGTTACTATCCAGCAATAGTCGGCAAAAAAGTTTATTAAGGCATCTCCATCGGCAACATCGAACTCTTTGGCACTAATAAATAATCTGTGCAGTTCGAGCGAATCCATCGAACGAACGCCGTCCACGCATGTCCTGCCCGGCAGAATACTGATATATTCAGTGCGCCCGAGAATATCCACACTTCCAAGACCAAGAGATTTTTTCATAAACCTGGCCAAAGGAAGCGTCAGTATGCAGTCGCCTATCGCACCGGGCTGCAGTATCAACCCCCGATGAGCATTGCGTATCGCCTCGGCTCCCTTATCTTTTAGCATATCCAGAATATTATCACTGCCCTTCATAATCGAAAATCCAAAAGCCGCCTGTCAATATGAATATATTCCCACAAAGACTACGTTCCGGCAATAGTGCAATTGCAGAAACAACGCCACAATCCCAATTTTGGGGTTGACTTATGCTCAAATCCCATTAAACTATTGTGTTCTCAAAAATTGGCTCGCTCAAATTATAGATACAAGGAGATGCCAGGTGGCTTATAATTGTGTAGTTTTAATCAAACAGGTGCCTGATACCAAAAGGATTACGGGCCAGGCAATGAACGAGGACGGCACCGTCAATCGCGCCGCCCTGCCTGCCATCTTTAATCCCGAAGACCTTAACGCCCTCGAAATGGCCATTGAAATCAAGGACAAATTCGGCGGCACCGTAACAGCTATCACAATGGGTCTGCCATGTGCGGCAAGAATTCTTCGCGATTCTCTTTTCAGAGGTGCAGACGACACCATATTGATAACTGATACCAGATGCGCCGCAAGCGATACCCTGGCAACAAGTTATATCATAAGTTGTGCGGTCAAAAAACTCGATTACGACATCATCTTCTGCGGAAGACAGGCCATCGACGGCGACACCGCACAGGTCGGCCCTCAATTGGCGGAAAAACTCGGCATAACTCAGATTACCTATGTTGAGCAGCTTTTGGAACTTAACGGCAAAACCATAACCGCTCGCCGCAATATCGGTAACGGCTGGCAAAAGGTAAAGGCTAAACTGCCGGTGCTTCTGACCGTTACAGGCCAGGCAAATGAGCCGCGTGTTGCCGCTGCCAAAAAAATGATGAAATATAAAAACGCATTTACCGCCGCCGAGGTCGAACAGCAAATCAAAGCACTCAATCCATCCGCCGATGCGGCAACGATAAAAGAGCTTACCGAGCAGCGATGCGGCCTGTTAAACAAAAAGGGATTGCTTATTAAACAGTGGAATCTGGATTTCATCGGGGCAGACTTAAACTGGTGCGGCAGAAGCGGCTCACCAACAAAGGTGCATCGAATCCAGAGCGTTGTTCTTGCCGCCAAGGAAAGCAAAAGCGTCGAGCCCACCGATTCCGGCATCTCCAATATGATTCACGAACTGATTAAAGACAAAACAATTGCATAGAATAGTTTTGAGTTTTTAGTTCGCCATAGGCGTATCTACGATTTTAAGGTTTTAGTTTCTATGATTGATGTTAATAAAAAAGGCGAGGTTTGGGTTTTTGCAGAGCAGCATAACGGCAAACTGGAAGAAACCCCGCTGGAACTTATGAGCAAGGCCCGCCGGCTGGCTGATACCCTCGGCGTAAAACTGGCCGCCGTACTCCTCGGCGACAATGTCAACGGCCTTACAACAAAGCTGATACAATACGGCGCTGACAGGGTGTATCTTGTCGAGAATCCGTTTCTTACGCACTACCAGACAAACAGTTACGCAAAGGTCATTTATGATTTGATTCATAAATATCTGCCACAGATTATGCTCTATGGTGCAACCGTTGCAGGCCGCGACCTGGCTCCGCGGGTCGCAAGCGCCGCAAAGGCAGGCCTCACCGCAGACTGTACCGACCTGCAGATAGGCAGCCACGAAATACCAAAGACAAACCAGGTTTACGAAAACCTCCTCTTCCAGGTCAGACCCGCTTTCGGCGGAAACATCATCGCCACAATCATAAATTATGACCGCTGGCCGCAAATGGCCACCGTCCGTGAAGGCGTGATGCCGATGCCCGAACCAGACATAAAACGAAAAGGCGAGGTCATAAAAGAAAATACCCGTGTCTCACAGCTTGATTTGCCTCTGGAGATTATCGAGGAGCATAAACGCCCCAAAAAGGTTGACCTCAAGGCAGCGAGAGTAATCGTTGCCGGCGGCGCAGGCGTAGGCAGCAAAGACAATTTCAAACTCATCTGGGATTTGGCCAATTGCCTCGGTGCCGCCCCTGCCGCCACAAGAGCCGCTGTTGACCTTGGCTTTATCGACCATGACCATCAGGTCGGCCAGACAGGAACAACCGTCCGGCCAAGTCTCTACATCGCGGTCGGTATAAGCGGCGCAATCCAGCACCAGTCAGGAATGGCTCAGAGCCAGAAAATCATTGCTATCAATAACGACCCAGATGCTCCCATTTTCCAGTCTGCACATTACAAAATAGTTGGAGACCTCAATATTGTTGTCCCTAAAATGATTAAGGCAATTAAAGAAAAAAACATTGAATAACAAACGTCGGAAAATAAAAACAGGACAGTTTTATGGCAAATTTCTACACCGATAACGACGATATTCAATTTTTGTTCAGGCACATTAACCTGGCGAATCTGTCGGCAATATGCGAGGAAAACTTCAAATTCGCAGCACAGTTTGATTATGCACCAGCCGATGCGGATGAGGCCATAAAAAATTATGAGATGACACTCAATTCCATCGGACAGTTGAGCGGCGATTTCATCGCACCACGCGCAGAAGGCGTCGACAGACAGGGCAACAAACTCAACGCAGACGGCTCAGTAACTTACGCACAGGGAATCACCGAAGCGATGGATAAACTCGCCAAAGCCGACGTAATGGGCTTTACACTCCCGTACAGATTCGGCGGCCTGAATTTCCCGAACCTCGTTTATTCAATGGCCATCGAAATCGTCTCCCGCGCCGACGCCTCGCTTATGAACCTATTCGGTCTGCAGGGAATCGCCGAAACAATCAACGCCTTTGCATCCGAAGAAATCAAACAAAAATATCTGCATGACTTCTGTGCCGGCAAAGTAACCGGTGCGATGGTCCTGACCGAGCCCGATGCAGGTTCCGACCTCCAGTCGGTGAAACTCCGTTCCTTCAAGGACCAGAACGGCAACTGGTTCCTCCACGGTGTAAAAAGATTCATCACCAACGGCTGCGGTGAAGTCCTGCTGGTTCTGGCACGCAGCGAACCGGAACGCTCAGGCGGACTTGGCCTGAGTTTATTTGTCTGCGACAGAGGCCCAACTGTCCACATCCGCAGGCTCGAAGACAAACTCGGCATCCACGGCTCTCCAACCTGCGAAATATTCTTCGACAACACCCCATGTCAGCTTATCGGCGAACGACAGAGAGGTCTTATAACCTATGTTATGAGTCTGATGAACGGCGCACGCATAGGTATTGCAGGCCAGTCTATGGGTATCGCAGAAGCCGCCTTCCGCATCGCACGCGATTACGCAGCCAGCAGAAAGCAGTTCGGCCTGGCTATCGAAAAACTGCCCGCAGTCAGAGATATGTTAATCGACATGAAAATTTCCATCGAAGCCGGACGAGCACTTCTTTACGAAACCTCACGGGTGGTCGATATTTTCCTCGGCTGCGAAAGACGGCTCGAATTCAATCCGCCGCAGGACAAAGAACAATTCAAACAAATAAAGAACGATGCCCGAAAATACGATAGATACGCATCAATGCTCACTCCCATGAGCAAATACTACTGCTCCGAAATGTGCAACACCGTTGCCTATAATGCCATTCAGGTGCTTGGCGGCAGCGGATATATGAGAGATTACGCCAGTGAACGGCACGCACGAGATGCGAGAATCACAACCATTTATGAAGGCACGAGCCAATTGCAGGTCGTTGCCGCCGTCCGAGGTGTTTGCAGCGGCACCGCTGAAAAATTCGTAACCGAGCTTGCACAGCAAGGCTATGACCCACAGCTAAAAGACCTGCTCGAAACACTCGAACAGGGAATGGAACTATTGAAAAGCTCCATATCTTTTGCAAAAGCCCACGGCAACGAATATATGGACCTTTACGGCAGAGCACTGGTCGATATCGCTATTGATTTGATTAACGGGCACTTGTTCTGCTCGCAGGCCTCGACTAAAGTCGATATGAAAGTCCAGGCCGCCGATGACGGCAGGGGCGGCAACACAATTTCAATGAAAGAACGCAAGGCTATGATTGCCCGCAGGTTCATCACCAAAAATGCGACGAAAATCACTGCCCTTGCAAAACTGATTCAGACCGGCGACAAATCAACATTTGCCGATTACCCGGCTCTCGTAGGACCGGTACCCGTAGAATAAAAAAGGACATAGTTTCATGCTTCGAGCGGTGATTTTTGATTTTGACGGCGTTATAACCGATTCGGAAATTCTGCACTTTTACGCCTATAACCAGGTACTTGCCAAATATAAAATCCAGATAACAAAAAAGGATTATTACACAGATTACCTCGGCCTAAGCGATTTCGACTTCTTCAAGGCACTTTCCGATAAAGGCCTTCTCGTACTTGACGGCGAAAAAACCAGGCAGCTCCTCCGCCAGAAAACCAAAATATTTGAAAGACTGGCAAAATCACAGGGCAGCATAATTGACGGTGTCACGGAATTCCTGACAATGCTCAAGCAGAATAATATCCCCATGGCAATCTGTTCCGGAGCAATCCTTTCCGAAATTGAACTGATACTCGAACAGTCGCACCTGCGTTCCTTTTTTGAGGATATAGTCTCGGCTGAACAAGTCACAAGAGGCAAACCCGACCCGGAGGGATTTTCCCTGACACTCAAAAAACTTAACGAGAAAAACCGCGACTTGATCCATTCCAACCAGTGCGTTGTTATCGAAGACTCGCATTGGGGCCTCGAAGCCGCCAACGCCGCAGGCATGCACTCAATCGCAATAACAAATTCCTATACTGCCAAACAGCTTTCCATGGCTGAAAAAACTGTCTCCCACCTCAGTGAATTGAATATTACCGACCTGCAGAAGCTTTGCTGTTGATAAAACTTATTTTCGATGTCAGGCATCTTACTGGAACTGCAGCGACCCGCCGATGATTTTCCCGATTTTGACCCTGCCTGTCTTCAAATCGTAATCAATTCCGTCGGCCAGAACATTATTCACAAGGCACGGCTGAGACTCGCTGCCCCATGCCTTAATCTTTGATTCGTTGGCATCATAAACAAACTGGCTGCCGACAAACTGAACCGCATTTTTTTTGTTTGCGGAAGAATTTTTGTTCTCCTCCTCATAGGTAACGCCGTCGATAGCATTGAGCTTCAAAAGTTTCGACTGGCCCATCGCTGTCTTTGCAAGACTGGCTTCTATATTGCCTGCTGATGCCTTAACCGATGGCCCCTCTTTGCCGCCCACAATAGGAATATAATCAATAAGCAATATCCCGTTCGGCTCGGCGTTGGCGGTAATTTTATTCGTCTTCAAAGAATACTCCATCGTATCAAAATCCCGCAAAAAAGCGTAGCATGGTTTTTGCAGACTGAACTTGCCCGCATCACCCTTAGTCTCGGCAACCTTGGAATTGTCGATGGCAATCAGTCCCTTGCTTGCTATGAATAATTGCCGCTGGGCATCATAATCAAACTGAAGGCATCTTAGTTTCGTAAAGCCCAGTATTTTATCACCAGCCTGTTTTACCAATGAAAGCTGAACCACGCCCCCCATCGCCGTCAGATGCTCTATCCCCGGTGTCAAATCCGATGATGGCTTGTCTTTGGCGGCGGCTAAATTTACCGTAATCTTCTGCGCTGAAAGCGTGTATTTCTGCTCCGTGCCGCCATCCTGGCGAATCATCGTAAATTGACAGTTCCCCTCGAAGTTGACTTGATTCAATTCACGCAAAAATTCCGCCTTTTCCTGAGCGGTTATCGTAACAGGCACAGGTGTCTGCTGATTTTTCTCACCCATCATATCCTTCGGATAAAACGTAATCTCCGAAGGCCCGATTGCTGTGGTATTGCCTGTGGGTACATCATATTCAATCTTTTTCGCAATGAATCTGGCACGACCCTTGGTGTCGTTAATATCGGTCCAGCCTTTATCGCTGCCGGGCTCAGCCTTCGAATCCGAACCCGCCGAACTTCCGTAAACACTCGGAAAATCCATCGGCGCAAATAAAATCCCCTTCTCGCATGTCACCACAGTATCAAACTTCATCGAAAGTTCGTCCGGCTCTTTTTCTTTTGCGACAGCCTCATCGCCTTGCTCTGTCATATCAGCATTGACTATCGGCAAATTGTTCTGGTCAGATTCCGCACCTTCAACAGCTTTCTCGCCTTTATTGCCTTCACCGTCGGTACCCTTTGATAAAAAAATGTTGTTGAGCGAAATCTCATCAGCCGAAATTATCTGCTCAGGCGTCTTAATCAAAACGTTTTTGTTCAATACAACCTTGTAGTTCTGACCTTCACGCTTTTTTACAGGAGCCGCATTCGCTTCCACCGCACCGCCCGCTGATTCCTTTTTTATTCGGCTATTGGCATCTGTGCCTGTTTGTTTTTGCTCAGGCGCCAAAGACGCCCTCGAACCGCTCCTCATACGCAAACTGTCCAAATCGTTTATCTTAAGATACTCAACCCTCTCCTGCTGGTCGTTATAGACAAGTTCAAATCCCTTGCCCAGCATCAATATATCTTTGTTGACAAATTTGACAGGCCCCTCGGTCGAAAACTCTGATTTTTCACCTGTGTAAGAAACGTCGTCGAAATAGATAAAACTTTCGCTCATATTGCTCTTATTTGCCGGCAAAATATGGAGGGTCACATTGCCCGAAAGTTTCGCATCCTTCGGCGTCGGACGGCTCGCCATACCACCCGTCTCAACCTGAACATCTCCTTTATCCGCCGTAAAATAACACTTCATATCAGACCGAAAAATATTCATGTACGGCTTCTCTATTTCCCACAACGGCCCATCTTCGTGAAGCAGCTTTTCAAAACCAAACTCCCTGCTCACCGATTTATCCTTGTTATAATCCATAAATCGGGCAAATTGAACCGTACCTACTCCAACCCCGCCCACCTTGCCCACTTCGCCCTCCATCTGCACAGAATTACTTTCTGCGATGTTCCTGTCAAAATCCGCTCCGGTATTAATTTTAATCTCAGGCGTCTGATTCAACTGGCCGTAAAGAAGATACACCGCAAACACCGCCAAAACTGACAGAAACCATATATAAAATCTTCGTGATTTAACCATAATAACTCCGTTCAATCCAAAAACGTAAATCAAAAATTAAAAAGCAAAAATAAAAATTGCGGAAATAAGACTGTCTTATTTCAATAGTTTTGAGTTTTTAGTTTTAAGCTTTAAGTTTTTTTGTCTTACTTCAATAATTTTAATTTTTTATTTTTTATATTTGATTTTCCTTATACGCTATACGCTATTTAAAGATACCTCTTCAAAAGCTGCTCCCATTTACCGCTATCTCTGAGAATATATTCTATCACCTCACGCACCGCGCCGCTGCCGCCAGGACGGCTGGTTACATAGTCGGCGTATTGCTTAACCTCATCCACCGCATTGGCAACCGCAACTCCAAACCCAACATATCTTATTACAGGCAAATCAGGTAAATCATCTCCGATATATGCCGCTTCATTTGACGAAAGCCCCGCTTCTGTGAGGAGTTTTTCCATAACAGGCAGCTTGTCGTGACAATCCTCAAGCACATAATCCACACCAAGCTGCTCGGCCCGGTATTTCGTCGGCACAGAAAGTCTCCCGCTTAGAAACCCAACCTTTAACCCAGCCCTTCGCCACATCTTGATGCCGTGACCGTCGAGCGAGTTAAAAGATTTACTTTCACTGCCGTCCCCGTTGATTGTCAAAGTCCCGTCGGTCAAAACACCGTCAACATCCAGCACCAGCAGCTTTATATCCGCAAGCTTTGCTTTTGGCTTATCCGTCATCCGCTTAACTCTTAAAACAGTATTATCATTTTTGCGATAGTTCTATACGCTATACGCTGCTCTATCTAACCGACAACTTTTATCATCACGATATCCTGCACGTCAATCATGCCCACCGGCCTGTCTTCTGCATCCACCACCGGCAGTTCATCTATCCTGTATTTATGAAAAATCGCCGTCGCCGTCGCCGCAAGAGCATCCACGCGAACTTTTTTGCAGTTGGCCGTCATAATGTCGCTGACCCTGACCCCAAACGCCGCCTGACCCTGTTTGGTCATAAGCCGCCTCAAATCAGCATCGGTAATTATGCCGGCTAATCTGCCGTTCTTATCGACTATCATCACCGCCCCGTGCCGCTTTACGTCGCCGGTCTTTTCAAGCATTTGTTTTATCGTATCATCCGCCTTCGCTATAGGCAGTTTCTCGCCCGGCTTAAACATCATCGACTGCTCAACCGTCATCAGCTTTGCGCCAAGCGACCCGCCGGGATGAAATCTCACATAATCCTCAACACCAAAATTACGCGCCTTCATCACCGTAAAAGCAATCGCATCACCAACCGCAAGCATACACGTCGTCGATACGCTCGGAGCTACACCCAGCGGACACGCCTCTGCCATCTTACCCATACAAAGCACAACATCGCTGTGCTTGCTCAGCGTAGAATCGCCGTCGCCTGTAATCGCTATCAGTTTAATATCGAGCTGCTTGACAAGGTTTATCAGCCGGATAATCTCATCCGTTTCGCCGCCGTAACTTAAAACAATCACTACGTCGCCTTTGCGTAACCTGCCAAGGTCCCCGTGAACCGCCTCCGCCGGATGAAGAAAATGGCTCGGCGTACCGGTCGATGCCAGCGTTGCACTTATCTTTTGCCCGATTATCCCAGCCTTGCCGATTCCGCTCACTATTACAGACCCGCTGCAGTTATAAATCATCTCTGCCGCCCTGGCGAAAGAACCGTTCACAATCTCCGCAACGGCCTTTATCGCCTTCGCCTCGGTCTCTATTACCTGCTTTGCATACTCAAGGTCGAATTCCATTTCAAAGCTGCTCCTTTCTATGCCTGGCAAATGCACAATACTATAATTTCACCGCAATTCCATGCTCGTTGTAACAAACCATATTGTGCTTTTCGCCCACGTAATCCGGCGAAGAATGAATTATCACACGCTTGTTGTTGAGCTGCTCAAGATCCGCTATCACCGCCCTCTTTTCGTTCTGCAGATAATCCGCAACTTCCGTCGCCACAAACAGCTCGATGCGCTCTATCGGTTTTTTCGACGCCGCAAGATTCAGCAGCCGTATTATCTCGATTGTCAGTGATTCATGGCTTTTTATAAATCCTGCGCCTCCGCAATGAGGACACACACGCGATATACTGGACTGAAGCGATGGCCGCATCCGCTGACGGGTCATTTCCACCACACCGAACCTGCTTATCTTCAGTATCTTTGAGCGGGCTCGGTCGTTTTTAACCGCCGCTCGAAATGCCCTTTCCACCTCGTTGCGGTGCTTCTCGCTGCGCATATCAATGAAGTCGCAGATTATCAGCCCGCCAAGGTCTCGCAGCCGAAGCTGCCGGGAAATTTCCGCCGCCGCCTCCATATTAATTTTATAAGCGGTCTGTTCGGCGCTTTGCTGCTGACGGTATCGCCCGCTGTTAACATCTATCGCAACAAGCGCCTCCGTTTGCTCTATCACAATTGAACCGCCAGCCTTAAGCTCCACCGCACGGGACTGGATTTTCGCTATTTCACCCTCAATTCCATATTTGTGAAATAAAGGTATTTGCCCGTCGTAATAAAACGCCTTTTGCCTGAACCGCGGCATTGCCACCGAAAAAAAGTCCTTGATTTTCCGAACCATACTCTCCGAATCGCACATTATCCTGCTTATCTTGCTGTTAAAAACATCGCGAAGCGTTCTTATAACAAGGTCGGACTCCTGATAAAGTTCGCAAGGCGCCTTGCTGACATTTATTCTTTTCTCAATGCCTCGCCATAACCGCACAAGGTATCTTAAGTCATCCTGAATGTCCTTCTTTGAGCATCCCTGGCCGGCTGTGCGAATAATAAAACCAATATCATGCGGCGGATGGATTTCCGTAAGTATCTGCCGCAGCCTTACTCGCTCATCCTCGTCCTCAATCTTGTGAGAAATCCCCTGCTTCTGCATCCACGGCATCATTACTAAGTATTTGCCAGGCAACGCAAGATACGAGCTCAACGTCGGCCCCTTGGTATTTATCCCTTCCTTGGTCACCTGGACAACAACCTCCTGACCCTTGCTAAGACATTTCTGAATAGGCAGCCGCTCCCCAAGCGCCTTTCTGCGGCCGATGTTCTCGGTCTGCGTATCGGCGCCCTTCGGAAAATACCGTGGATGAAGGTCGCTTATATGAAGAAAACCGTTCTTGCCGGTCCCGAAATCAATAAATACCGCCTGAATGCCAGACTCTATATTTACAATCTTCCCCTTATAGATATTGCCCACGTGACTGCTCAGACTGGCCCTCTCCACATACAATTCTTCCAGCGAGCCGTCCTCAACTACCGCTATCCTGCATTCCTCGCTTTCCGCCATGTTTATAAGCATTTCCCTTGCCATTATTTTTTCCTTACTCTATAGAACTATAAATAAAAACTAATTTTCCTGCCACACTACATCCGTACGTCTTACCGGCTCAGCTAACTGCCAAGCCTCAAGGGCTAAAACCTTCAAAATCTCCTCAATGCGTATCGCCCCTGCCGAACTGATTTTGCATTCGACATTAACACTGCCGCCCTGGATTGTTACTGATTTTATAAATTCCCTTGCATCCACCTTCTTGAACTTTGAACTTCCCTGCTCGTAATACCGTTCAATAATAAAACTTTCGCTGGCCATCAGCTTCTCAATTTTCGCCTTTAATTCCTCACCCGCATACTCCTGCCGCACTGCCAATATATACTTTGCCGACACCGCTGTGAACGAAACCTTCCCTTTTGCCACCTCTACACCGGCCAATTCTATCCCTGCCGGTAATTCTTTGCCCAGGCTTGACTTGATTAAACCGCACAATTCAGAAATATCTCCACTTCCCTTTGCCACCTTTATACACAGCAGCTCATCATCCGACTCGACCCCTACGCTCCTTGGCAGCGGCAGCGATAACTTCAGCCGTGGATTGAATCCCTCGCTGTACTGAACCTCTACGTCGGCTCGCACACACGCACGCTGAAAAACCTTAACGGTCTCAGCATGAGACAAAAACCGCAGCTCGCCCTTCACCCTGAACTTAATCAGCATCAAGATACTCTCACCCGAATCTGTTATATTTATACTCCTTGCCTTAAAAATAGCATTATGTCCGATTTCGCCGTAAAAACAAGTTTTTTCTCCAAACAACCTGTTTTAGGACAAGTTTACCCAAACCGCCTAAAAATGTTCTTGTATATTTGGCTATTTTAATGTAAAATACATCATAGTAAACATTTAACATTGAGATTTTAAGCTGTGATAAGGAATTGACAATGAGGGGTTCATTTTATGGGGCTGTTGCGGCCCTTTTGATAATTGGTTGTGCCGGCTTAGCCGCACCGAAGCCTGCTGTTGTACCCGGCCCGGATGACTGGACCGTCGATGTAAAGTTTGAAAATCCGCAGCGAATCCTGCTGCAAACAGCCGGCGATAAAAGCCCCAGATTATTCTGGTATCTGATACTTACGCTTACCAATAATACAAGCCGCGATGTTGAGTTCTACCCCAACTGCGAACTGATGACAGACACCTTTCAGATTATACCAGCAGGCAAAAACGTGCCGGACGAGGTTTTCGAGCAGATAAAAACCCGTCACAAAACAATTTATCCGTTCCTCGAACCGCTGGAAAAATCAGGCAATAAAATCCTGCAGGGCGATGACAATACCAAAGATATTGTTATAGTCTGGCCGGACTTCGACCCCAACGCAAAAAGTATAGACCTGTTTGTAACAGGCCTGAGCAATGAGACAATTGCTATTGAAGACCCCGCGGCAAAAGACAAAGACGGCAATAGCGTTAAGATATTTCTGCGAAAGACCTTACAACTGACTTACACCATAGGCGGCGACCCAGCCTTCCGTGCCGACGCCAAACTCCTCTACAAAGACAGACAATGGGTGATGAGATAAATTAAACTGAAAAATTAAAGCTACTACTCTGCGAAGTATCGCTACGTAGCACGAGGAAAAACGCAAAACTGCTTTATGTAATATCAATTACAGTTAATAATAGCCGATTGTTTGTTGATGTCATTCCTGCGAAAGCAGGAATCCAGAAGTTCAAATTCAGATTGGATTACCATAGTATCGGCTCTTTCTTACTGAAATTATTATGAGATAATGAAAGGGAAGATTAAATAAAGAAGCAGAAACATATTTTTCTATACAATAATTGTTATAAATGTGTTAAATTATAGGATTGTATGGTAAAGAATAGCATAGATATCCAGCCTCCCTTTGCAAAAAAGAAAAGAGAATTTTTTTCTCGAAATGAGAGTATTTATACTCAGAGAAAAGAATTTGATGGAAAAGGACTTTTAAAAAAAGAAATTTGGGAGTTAGATAATGGGAGAGTAGTTGTTGTTTTAGATGATGGCGCATACGTTTCCAAACGAAAGGCTGAGGAACTTAGAATGCAGGATATTGAACCTTCTGCTTTAATGAATTTAGCTAAAAAAGAGGATTATTTTGGGAATAATGGCAGAATATTTTTTCTTCATGCTATGGAAATTTATTATAGTTCTGAGATTGTTGAAATAAACCCTCCTTTTGAAGAAGACTTTGAACAAGAATATGATATTAGGAAGGATTTAGAAGACCTTTAAATTTTTTTCCCAGCATCACCGCACCGAGGCCGACCTGCTGCGACGGGTGGTACGGCGAGGCAACAAGAGTGTGGCGGGTTCGGGGACACCTACTCATCAATCAAGGTAAACAATTTGTTTGCCCGCTCAGCATCCAGGGTTTTTAAGATTTTGTATTCTTCAATGGCTGAACCTTTGTCGCCAGTTCCTAAATAGGCAACGCCAAGATTAGAGTGTGCCCTGGCATCATCCGGCCTGATTCTAATAGCCTGCTTACATGCTTCTATCGCATCCTGATAGCGGCCAAGGCCGCCATAGGCAATGCCAAGAGCATAGTGTGCCACGGCATAATCCGGCTTGATTCTGATAGCCTGCTTACAGGCATCTATCGCTTCCTGATAGCGGTCAAGGTTGCAGTAGGTAAGGCCAAGATTACAGTGCGCCTCGGCATCATCCGGATTGATTCTGATGGCCTGCTTAAAGGGTTCTATGGCATCCTGATAGCGGCCGGACATGTAATAGGTATTGCCAAGAATATAGTACGCCTCGGCATCATCCGGATTGATTCTGATGGCCTGCTTAAAGGATTCTATCTTCTCATCCAGAAGACTTAGCTTTTTCATTGTCTCGGTCTCCAAAAAACTCCAAAAGTACTTTTATATAAAGCTACTCTATATCACTCGGCCAATCAAGGTAAATCAGGGCAAATGTTCGCTCCCTGTTTTTACCGTTGTTTGGCCTGCCTCGACAAGCTCGGAGGGGCAGCAAGGCTTGTCAGCAATGACAAGTTTCGGCCAAACGCGCAGGTATCCAAAAGACAAAACCGGAAATTTTAAGATTTTTTTTAGTCCATGTCTGGTAATGAGTTAGCTGAAGAGCAGCATACCCAAAAACCACAATTTTTGTACCAAACGCGCAGGTTCACCCCTTTATAGAGACGATAGTTTCCCTGCGCCTCCCGCTCTTTAAAATTTGCATAACAGAGCCGCAAGCGTCAGAACATTTTTCATCTACGCTATAAGTCTTTGTTTTTGAGCCAGCCTTACGCTGTTGAGAATAATCTTTCCTTGTATCCATAATCGAACTCTCCAAGGTCTGCGAACCCAATG
>Ga0315294_10002688_pt1 | contig 19380 bp, 2 predicted proteins | sample YL17G13_40_MG_FD_203626 | JGI IMG/M metagenome (GOLD analysis project Ga0315294, IMG submission 203626) | Sediment microbial communities from Yellowstone Lake, YNP, Wyoming, USA - YL17G13_40 | ecosystem: Environmental > Aquatic > Freshwater > Lake > Sediment | place: USA: Wyoming | collected...
ACCGTGGACCTGGCTTCCCCCAGCATTGCATTGAATTCCCCAATCAACTGGTTCAACACATCTTCAACAAGCGCGACGTTCAACTGCTCTGCAAGCGACAACTTCTGGCTTTCAAATATTTCAATATACATCTGGAATTCAACAAACGGATTGTATTATAATAGGACAAATTCTGTCAGCCGGGCAAGCAACTCAACCACATGGACCATTAACGGCCTGCCCCAGGGAAAATACAACTGGACCTGCAATGGGACGGACATTGTGGGGAACATTGGGGCAAATGGGACAAACAGGACTTTTACCGTGGACCTGGCTTCCCCCAGCATTGCATTGAATTCCCCAATCAACTGGTTCAACACATCTTCAACAAGCGCGACGTTCAACTGCTCTGCAAGAGACAACTTCTGGCTTTCAAACGTCACTCTCTATGTCCGGAATTCCACGAACGGGCTGTACTATAATGGGACGAACAGCGTCATGAATCCGAGCAACTCAACCACGTGGACTCTTTCAGGGATTCCGCAGGGAAAATACAACTGGACCTGCAATGGGACGGATTCTGCGGGAAATATTGGGGCAAACGGGACAAACAGGACTTTCATAATTGACACTTCGGGCCCTTACGTAAGAATTATCCTCCCATTAAATGCATCCTACAATTATACGCCCTCATTGAATTATACTGTGGTTGACACTCTCCTAGTGGACAAATGCTGGTACACTCTCACAAATGGCACGACAAATGTTTCCCTCGCAAACTGCCAGAATCTGAGCTCAATCGGTTCAGAAGGCTTCAACATACTCAGGGTTTATGCAAATGACAGCGTTGGGAACAGGAATTACACGGAAGTGAATTTCACAATTGATTTGTTCCCTCCCCTTATTTTCAACGTGAGGAATTATACTTTTCCAATATGGGCTTACATTCTCTACAATACGAGCGAGCCTGCAAATGGAACCATAGTTTTCGGTACTTCCCTGTCAAATTTGAACGGAACTTCACGAAATGCATCCTACCTTTATGAGCAGAACATCACGCTCCAATACCTTCTGAAAAACACGCCCTATTACTTCAATATAACCGCATGCGACATGGCAGGGAACTGCAACACAACTAACGGCAGCACGGTTACTCCTGGCTGCACCTCAAGCTATTCCTGCAGCGATTGGTCAGCATGCTCTGGAGGCTCCCAAAGCAGGACATGCACTGATTCGAATTTCTGCGAATATCCCTGGGAATACGTGGAAACCCAATCATGTTCGACGCCATCTCCACCTCCTTCCGGAGGCGGCGGGGGAGGCGGCGGAGGTTCTGGAAGCGTGAGCACCGCCACTTCCGCCCAGACAACCTACATTGCCCCAGAGCAAAGGGCATTCTTCAGCGTGCTCATAAAGAAAGAGAACATCACAATCAAGCTGTCCGACTTTCTTTCCCTTAACATTGAAGCGCAGAATGATACTCGGGGAATTGAAGTGGTTTGGAATTTCCTGAATGGAAGCGAAGTCGTCTCTCCAGAGGGAACAACGTTCTCAAGCCTGTTCCTGAAGGTCAATGGGGAGAACATCAAGGGCACGTTCATCCTCACTTTGAACAGGACATGGCTTTCAGAGCACAATATTGACGCGGAGGACGTCAGGTTTTACGAATATGACAATGGATGGAAGACAGCTGAAACGGATTTCCACGGGGAAGACATATGGTTTGCATACTATACTGCAGGCCAGAACACAAATCTCTCCCTGTTCTCAATCTCAGGGAGCAGCAAGTATTTCTGCAAAATCAACTCAACAAGGTGCTTTGGAAAATTCATACAAAGATGCGACGGGAACAGCTGGACTACGATTGAAACCTGCAAGATTTCATGCAATGAAAAGACGGCGTCCTGCGGCCTGCTCTGCATCCCGGGAGAGCAGAGATGCAATGGAAATACAATTGAGGAATGCTCTTCCAACGGCGAGAGATGGGCGGCTTCTGAAAAATGCGGATTCGGGTGCAACCACCTCACGGTGAAATGCATTGGGGAGATGCCGGAAGAAAAGATAGTCGAGAAAATGGACGTGCTTCTGTATCTCTTGGCTTTGCTTGGGGCGATCATCGTCGTTTACGCTTTCATCAATTTGAAGAAAAAAATTGGGAAGGAAAACGGCTTGAAGAGAAACCCATCTTCGAAAATCCTTCCAATTGCTTTTTTTCTCATAATGCTTTCAACCCAGCTTCATTCTCTTGCAATTGAGGATTACCTGCATGAAGGCGAAATATTCAGGGTGGAAAAAGCGGGAAATTCCTCCTCAATAGTCCTGGTGAACGGGACTCCATATTTTGCATTGGATGAATCCAAAGGGTATTTCATAATGACCAAGGCCGGGATTGAAAACTCGCTTGAGAATTATTATCTCGACAAATACTATCCGAACGAGACCGAGATGAAGGACCTTGATGAGTTGATGAGAATATTCAATGCAAGCAGGGAAAAGGACGAACAGAAGTGCAGGTCCTTCGTGGGAATTGAGCCGAAGCGCTTCAACTGCACAAAAGAGAACTTCTGCGAATCCTGCAGGTCCATTCCCCTTTGCGACGACAATCTCATGACCATCGACGGATTCCTCAACGTGGTGATGGATTGGATAGATGCGAGAAACAGCCTTGACAGGAACGTCAGTTTGTATTTTGATGTTTTGAAGGATGTGAAGAGGGAGGGGAGCGCAGCAGTGAATTTGCAGCTACTCAGGGAAATAGAGGGGGATATAGTCAAGACAAAAAACCACTTCTCGGCAAGCAAGCTCTTTCCCGTGAATGACGGATACTTCTTCTGCTACGAAGTCAAGATGAATGAAACCGCAATCAAAAGGCTTTCAGAGATGCTGGCGATTCATTCCACGAGAATCTCGGGTATGAAGGAGGTTGATTCCCAGGCCGAATACGCTGAAAACATCACGCAAGAGAGGATAAGGGAGTACGAAAACAGGTTTGAGAAAAAGCTTTTAATCGGGAATGCGTCAAATGCGACTGCCAGGCTTGCGGAAATCTCTGCGGATGTGGAAAAACTTTCCATGAGAATCAAAGCTGATGAGCAAATAAAGAACGTGGAGAAGATGAGGTCGCACCTGTTCTATGCGAACCAATACATCATTTACAATGATCTTGGCTCGGCAAAGGAATCCCTTTCCAATTTCTGGCTCTTATACGAGAATACTTCAAACTTCGTGGAATACTGCAATTCAAAAATATTCGAAATCATGAACTTGGGCAATTCAATTGAGTTCAAGCTTGCCAATTCGTCAGAATATGATGAAGAGAAAAAAGCTTGGCTCGACTACATAAGAAGGGAAAAAATAACAGTCGAGCAGAACCTGACCGGAAACCCCAATGTCAGGGATTTGGAGGGAATCAGGAACAGGTTTGCGGAATTGAACGATGCGATAGATGTAATCCACGCCGGGGGGGAATTCTCCATGGAAAGCGGAAAAAAGAATGGAATTGAAGAAAACGCACCCGTAATTATTTCGGGAGCAATTCTCGCAGCACTGATTATTTATGCAATGTTTCTTATTGCGCGCAAATTCAAGCCAAAAGGGAAAAACCTCAATCCCTTAACCAGCAACGAAGAAAAAAATGAAAAAAGCAAAATCCTGAATCCCACAGCGAGCAATGAAATCAATCCCAATTCAGCAGCAAGCAGTGAAAAAAACCCTAATTCCGCAACTGGCAGTGAAATATTATAGCAAAGTGCAAAAGTCTTGCAAGCGATTGCAAACAACATTTCGTTGTACTTTGCTATGTAGCTGATGGAGAAAACGCAGCGTTTTCTCCAGCCTTTGACGAAGTCAAAGCAACCGCATGACTTTTGCGGTCGGCTATAAAATGAGAAAATATAATAATCTCAATTCAACTTTTTCAAATCAAAATAAAAAATGAAAAAATAAAGAAAAAAAATCAGATTCTCTCTATTGGGAGGTAGTGGTCTTCCTCGTCTTTTTCCGTAAGCTTCTGGAGCCTCCTCAGCAATATTTTTTGCTCCACTGCAGCCACTATTTTTTTAGTTCTCTCCACAACATCAGGATTCACGGACATGCTCGTCATTCCGAATTCAACGAGTTTCTCCGCGAACTCAGGGTAAACGCTCGGAGCCTGCCCGCAGATGGAGCAGGTCACGCCGTATTTCTGCGTTATTTTCGCAACGTGCCTTATTGCAGTAAGGACCGCAGCGTTCCTCTCGTCAAAATCCCTTGCAAGAGTGGAACTGTCCCTGTCTATTCCCATTATAAGCTGGGTCAAGTCATTGCTTCCGATTGAAACTCCGTCAATGAGCTTCTGCTTGCAGAATTCCTCGATCAGGAACACCGTGCTCGGGACTTCGCACATCATCCACACTTTGAAGTCCTTTGTCCTGTGCAGCCCGAATTCCCTCATTATATCAAGGACATTCCTCATCTCGCCGAGCCTTCTAACAAAGGGAATCATGACCCAGACGTTCTTCATCCCGTATTCCTCCCTCACTTTCTTTATTGCCTCGACTTCCATGTGGAATACTTCCGGCTCCCTTATGTACCTCGCGCATCCCCTGTAGCCAATCATGGGATTCTCTTCCTTTGGCTCGTATTTCTCCCCCCCTTTCAGGTTCCTGTACTCATTCGTCTTGAAGTCGGTTGCGCGGTATACGACGGGCCTTGGGTAGAATTCATTCGCAATCTGCCTGATTCCCTCGGCAAGCTTGTCTATGAATTCCTTCTGCCTTCCCTCATCAACAAGCTTTCTTGGATGCTCCCCCAAGTCTGCAATCATGAATTCAGCCCTGAGAAGGCCCACCCCGTCCACTGGGAGCTGTGCGACTTTGTGCGCCAATTGGGGCTCTGCGAGGTTCACGTAAATCTTCGTTCCAGTAATGGGAGCGGATTCTGCTTTGATAATGTGGTTGTCGCTCAAGCCTCCTTCAGCAGCTTCCTGCTTTTCGCCCAAATCCACTGCGCCGTCATAAACGACTCCGTGGGTCGCATCAACAGTGACAATCATCCCCTCTTTCAGCACTTCGGTTGCATTCCTGGTCCCGACAATGCAGGGGATTCCAAGCTCCCTTGAAACAATCGCAGCGTGGCACGTGACTCCTCCTGAATTCGTCACTATGCCAATTGCTTTCTTCATGGCCGGAACGAAATCCGGCGTAGTCATGTCAGTCACGAGAATATCCCCTTTCTGCACCTTGTTTATCTCTTTTGGAGTTGGGATGTAAACGACTTTTCCCGTTGCCACTCCGGGGCTTGCTCCAAATCCTTTAGTCAATATTTTCAAATCTGTATTCTGGGACATTTTTTTCTCCTCCTTTTTAGCTTCAACTTTCATCTGGGTTTTAGGCTGGGGAACCTCCATTTTTGCCTTCGATTTATCAGCTTTCAAAGTGGTGATGGGCCTTGACTGCACTATGTAGAATTTTCCCCCCTGCAATGCCCATTCCATATCCTGCGGTTTTCCGTAATGCTGTTCAATCAGTATTCCCAATTGCGCAAGAACCTTCACTTCATCATCAGTGAGCTTCTGGGCTTTCGCGGCATCTTCCCTTATGTCCACCTTCCTGTTCTCTCCGCCTACCCTTACGAGCATCCAAGCCTGTTCTGCAATGTCCTTCTCCACAATCTCAAGAGTCTTCTTGTTTACTAGGAATCTGTCCGGAGTCACTGAACCTGAAACCACTACTTCTCCCAATCCGTATGCAGCTTCAATTGAAAGCATGTTCGCATCCTGTGAAACCGGCTCCACTGAGAACATCACTCCTGCTTTTTCGGACTGCACCATCTCCTGCACAACTGCAGCCAATCCAACTTTCAAGTGGTCGAATCCCTGCGTCTGCCTGTAATAGATGGAGCGTGCGCCGAATAGGGAAGCCCAGCATTTCCTGCATGCCTCAACGACGTTGTCCGCCCCTTTGACGTTGAGGTACGTTTCCTGCTGTCCAGCAAAGCTTGCCTCAGGAAGGTCTTCTGCAGTCGCAGAGCTTCTCACCGCAACGTATTTCTCCTGATCAGGAGTCGGAATGAATGCATCGCAGAGCTGATTATATGAGCGCACTATGTCTATTCTTATTTCATCAGGAATGGGCGCGGTCATCATTGCTTTTTTCATCTTCTCAGCTACCTCGCTCAGTTTGTCGCTGTCTTCTATATCGAGATTCGACGTCAACTGCTTTATGGTTTTGTCCAGCCCATTTGCCCTCACGAATTTGAAATATGCCTCGCTTGTAACAACAAATCCCGGCGGAACCGGAAGATTCGCCTTGGTCATTTCCCCCAAATTAGCACCCTTCCCACCTGCCATGGGAATGGAATTCTTATCCAATCTGTCGAACCACATGATATTCATTACTATCACCTATATAATTTCAAACATGCGCTTTTTAAGCTTTGCGTTATCCAGGTTTTCTATTTTTTTTAAACCTGTAAATAGATTGCAAATAGAATACATTTTTATATTTTTTCATCAATAATATTAAGGGGTATTGATATGAGTGCAATTCAAAGGACTGGAAAAATCGGAAGAAGGGAGATCGTAATTCCCAATCAGTCTGATTTACGTGTAAGGGACTTCAGGCATTTCATGATTGAATCAGTTGAAGCGATGCACGAATCTCGCGCAATGCCCAAAGCTCATGGCATAAATGATCTGGAGCTTGCGCTTCTTGTTCCGCAGAATCCTGATTCCCTTCTTGCTGCTTACGTATGGAGAAACACGCCATGGGCGACGAAATTGCTAAGGGCTCCAGTGCTTCTTGTTCATGCGCATACGAATGTGGTTGTTCTTGAAGAAGGCGCGCAGATTCCAGAAGGCTGTGTTGACGCAAGAACACTTATCAATGGCTTTTCACCCCCAACAGATAAATGGCCGGAAAATTGGACTTATGCGCTCCATATTGGAGAAAATCCAATACAGGAGCTGTTCGCTGCGGATGGTTTTCTCGACGTAATTCCAGCAAAACGGGAGGAATTCAAAGTGCTCACACCCAATAATGAAGGACGAGTTCTGATGTGGGTTGAGGAAAGGACTTTCCAAGATCCGGACAATAGAATTGATTATATGGCCGCTGCAAGGAATAGAGGGGAAAAGGCGGCATCAAAAACTTCCAATTCGCCAACCCTGAAAGGATACAATGAGCTTGTTCCTGTGCTTTTGAGGCTTGCGGAAACACTCACCATTCCACCGGGCCATAGGCATGCGTGGGAAGAAACAGATCGCATTGATTTGGAAGGGGCCGTGAGAAGGACATTAAGATACAGGGGCGAACAAGAGCAAATTCGAACTGTTAAAGGTCAAAACGAATCAAACTGGAATTTCCTAACGCTTGCCGTTGTTATTCAGGAGACTTCGCTTTCGGAAAGAATCAGGGGAAAACCTGAAGGGACCGGGCTTGCTGTTCCGGGAAGCGCGGACATGACAACCGATGTATTCGTTCTTGCGGACCAAGTCTATCGCGCACCATTGCTTTATAGCGTTAAAATGGGTTGAGATTGCAAGAGAATATCACTCCGAATAAAGTTTATAATCCAGCAACGCTTCGTGCTTTCTGAAGCCAATCTTTTTCAAAGCATTTTTCCAATTTTTTCCCTTTTTTAGTCTGAGTTGCCGAATGCATTTTGGAACTAAATAGCAAAAAAACAATAATCTATAATTTTAAAAAATAAAATATTTCTATAAAATATAAAACTTTTCCAATTTAATACAAACCTTTTCCAATCTTTTGAATATATTGCATTAATAAATTTTCGCATTGAAATTTCCACAATGACTGGAGTCAGAATGTATTGCATGAGGCTATTGGATATAGTCGACAGCAGAAGTGTTGCAGTCAACTATCTAGCAAAGTGCAGCGCTAAAGTATTTGCCAACATTTGCATGATGCTTGCACTTTGCTATAGCGCAGCTGGGGCTATTTTCAGGAAGAGGCCAGCGTATCTGCTCTTCGCCGTGATTCTTTTCCTCTCCATTGTTAACTCTGCGAACTGCGGCGACGTAACGGGCGCGTGCAACTGCGGGGATACTGTGGTTGAGAATTACACAATGATGTACAATCTGAACTGCACGGACACGGGATTAATCATCGGCGCGAACGACTTGATTCTGGACTGCAACGGAAGCTCAATCAATTTCTCGATGATTGGAGTGGGAAACGGAATAGAAGCAGTTGGAAGATACAATATTACTATAAGGAACTGCACGATTCTCCAGCAGAACACGAGCATGGACCAGAATTACGCGAACGGGACGTTCTTCTTCAGGACAAACAACTCGTATATTGAACATTTATCCTTTATTATTCTCGAAGACTATACAAGTCCAATCATGTTGTATAATTCAAATGACAATAATGTTAGTTTCATCAACGTTTATACGTCTGGAAACTACATTGAATACAGCTTTTATTTGATTTCTTCTTCAAGAAACAATTTTTCATTCATCAATACAACGAACACAAAGGCGGGAAGCCATTCATTTTACCTTAAAACTTCTTCCAACAACAACTCCATTGAAAATGTAATCCTTGGATACGCATCAGGAGGAATTCTCATTCTTTCGTCTTCATTCAACAGGATTTTCAATGCTACGATAAAAACAACGAGCTATGCTTCTTATGATGAGTGGACACAGGCATTTGGAATAAAACTCGACACTTCTCCCAATACAACCATTGATTCCGCGAACATAACAATGACGCAATCCGGCGGATTGAGGATTATTGCAAATCACCATGTAAACATTACAAACAGCCTGATAAACGGAAAACTAATATATTGGAATGACAGCTTGTACACTGGATGCCCGGATAACCAGATATTGAATTTCAGCAGGGAAGATTATTCCGTTATAGGAATAATTGGCTGCAACAACGTGACTGTCACAAATTCCACGCTGAATGAAACGCTTATTCTTGCAGAATGCAGCAATTGTTCTATTACAAACACGAACCTGTCAACTTTAGGAATCTCAATACAGGGGGATAAATGCATCAATCTGACCATTGACACCATAAACATTTCAATTTCAGACGGCGAGTGCATATATCTTACGAATACCAACGCGAGCAATGTATCTAATATTATTGCAAGGACAACTTCAGGATGGAATTATTACTTCTGCATATTGCTTTCAAATTCCTACGACAATTTCCTTTCGAATATGAACATCACCTCAACACAAGCAACAATAAGCGGGTTTGCGCTTGCAACCTCCTCCCGCAACAATGCCACCAATATCACTTCAACTGATGGCGGCGGAGTAAATAGAGGGGGATTATACCTTGCAAGCGGTTCAAACAACAACACTTTTTCCTTCTTCAACATAAAATCAACAGGGGTTGCAGCTCAGGGAATTTACAATGAGTATGGCGTGTCATCCCTGAACAAATTCATGGATTTCAATATTACCATGACTTCTGATGGTTCAAATGGCATTTTCTTCCAAAATCTCAACAACAACACATTCATCAATTTCACGATAAATACAACTCAAATCCTTTCGCCAAAAATCAATTTTTATGGAGGGAGCGAAAACAACACTTTGTCTAATTTTACGTTTTTTGGGCAGTCCGCCAATCAGACTTATCTGGGAAGGAGCGGAGTATACGTTGGAGACAATACTATGATTAATATATCAAATTTCAACAGAAGTGCAGTCCAATATTACAGCGCGGACAACAGGAACAATATTACAGTGAAGTGGTACGTGCGCGTGAACGTCACAAATCATTCCGGAGATGCAATAGGGAGTGCGAGCGTGAACTCCACAAACAACCAGTCCATCCTGCAAGACTTCGGAACTACGCAGGACGATGGGAACACTTCTTGGTACATAATGAATGACACCTTGTTCAGGGGCGCGGGAGGGGACATTGTCTATTCAACCACCAACTTCATGGTGAACAAGACCGGCTATATCACTAATTCAACAAACTTTACAATAAACGATTCCATGACTTTGAATATCAAGTTGGACTTGCCGAATGCAGCCTGCGGAGACACCATCACAGAGAACCTCACACTGAACGCGGATTTGAACTGCTCTGCGACTGCAATAACGATTGGAGCAAACGATCTGATTCTCGACTGTACAGGACATGCAATCGAATTTGCGAGGGAAAGCGAGGGGAACGGAATAGAGGCAATAGGAAAAAATAATGTTACAATAAAAAATTGTCTTATACTGCAACAAAACAATACCTTCAATACGACAAGAGGCATGAATGCAACCTATTTTTCTTTCACCAATAATTCAAGAATTAAAAACTGCACAATAGGAACCAAGGCCAATTACACTTACGGAATTTCATTATATAGATCGAATTTCAACAATATTACACTCATTAATCTTACAATAGAAGGATATGAAAGCCGCGGAATATACCTCCTCGGTTATTTAAATTCAATTATTTTATCTGCTCTAAACATTTCTACAAATGGATACGGAGTAGATGGCATCAATACATTCTATTATGTCAGCAATGCTACAATCTATAATATTTCAATATCCACAAACAATTCATATGCAGATGGACTGGATCTAACCTACACCTCAAATGCGACAATATCGAATATCACAATATACACTGCCAGCTACAATGCAAACCCAATATATATTTACCATTCGGATAACATCGCCATTTTCAATATTTCTTTAACTGCAAATGGAACGAATGGAGACGGAATATATTCCAGGGCAAATACAAACGTAACTATATATTCCGCCGTAATCAATACAACATTCACAAATGCCCCCAAGATTTCATTAAGGGACTATGTGAATCATACATTTGCGAATATTACTTATTTAGGGCAAACAGTTAATCAAACTCATATAATGACATCTACAACTCAGAATGAAAATAATTTCCTTGTGAATATTACAAATTTAAATAAGTCTGCCTTTTCATTAAATTCTGCGAGCAATGCATACAACATCACTGTTCAATGGTACGTAAGAGTCAACGTCTCTTGGATAAACGGAACGCCCATCAACGGAGCAAGCATAAATGCAACTAACAATCAATCCCTCTTCCAGGATTTAGGAACAACTGGTGCAGACGGGCTAACAACGCAATGGGCAGTCATGAACGACACAATGTTCCGAGGAGCAGGCGGCGACATTGTTTATTCAACCACCAACTTCTCAGCCCAGTACGGATTCATGAAGAATTCAACCAACTTCACAGTAAACGATTCCCAGACAATAACAATCTATTTGGATACTCCGAACGTTTACTGCGGAGACACAATAACAACCAACACAACGCTCAACACGGATTTGAACTGCTCTGCGACTGCAATAACGATTGGAGCGAATGATTTGATTCTGGATTGTACAGGACATGCGGTTGAGTTTGCAAGAATAAGCGAAGGGAACGGGATTCAAGCAATAGGAAGGAATAACGTTACAATAAAGAATTGCAGGATTTTCCAGCAGAATGACACTTTCAATAATACTGCTGGAATGAACGCTACATTCTTTTTCAGGACGAACAACTCAATAATCACAAACACTTCAATATCGACCCTTGCAAATTACAGTTATGGGATTTGTGCCATATACTCAAAACTGAATACTTTTACGTTGACGAACATTTCAACTTTTGGGAATTTTTCAGACGGAATCCGCTATTACTACTCCCACAATGCTACCATGCATAATTTGACCACAATCACGAACAATTCAAATGCATACGGACTAAAATTCTATGAATCATCATATAATTCGCTCGAAAACATTTCGGTAATGACAAACAATTCGGGTTCATACGGGATATATCTCCGATACACAAACAACAGCAATTTCTCAAGATTTACGATAAACAACAACGGAACGGGGGAAAATTATGGATTATATGCTGGAAATTGCATAAAAAACAATTTCACTTTCTTCAACCTTTTTTCAAATGGCTCAGCATATCAGATTTATGGAGTTTATTTGCTTAACTCCCATAACAACTCCCTATCCAACTTCTTTGTTACAGTGAATTATTCCGGATCCTGGGTGGGAGCCGTGGCTTTTTCATTTTCAAAGAATAATTCATTTGATAATTTCACCATCATTTCCCAAGCAATGGCAGTTTATCTGGAATACGCCGATTACAGCTCTTTTTCATTCTTCAATATCACCACAAAAAATAGCGGGTATGCATATGGATTGAGATTGGGTCCATACGCAAGTGTCAACAATACTTTTTCTCATTTCACAATTTATACCGAGAATGGTGGTTCGTATGCCCATGGAATCCAATCAACCAACGGATTCAACAACTCATATTACAATTTTTCAATAACCACCATGGATTTCGGTGCCCATGGAATTTCGTTTACAGGATCGAGCAACAATAGACTGGTCAATTTTTCAATAAACTCCACCAATGTTGGTTATGGAATTTACCTGTATAGGCAGAATTACAACAACACGTTCATCAACATGACATTGAATGTAAATGGATCTAGTGGTTGGAATATCCCGGCTATTGGAATCCAGAACTCTTCAAATAATAGTTTCAGCGAAATTTCAATTAATACAACCAGATTGAATTATCCCAAAATTTGGTTTAGGGGAAATGCAACGAACAATATGATTTCAAACGTGACCTTCTATGGGCAAAGCAGCAATCAAACGTATATTGGAAATGCCAATGATGATTTTTCAGGTGACAATCTTATAACAAATGTCTCCAACCTCAACCGCTCTGCAATTACTTATTTTTCCATTGACAATGGCAAGAATGTCACCTTCCAGTGGTACGTAAAGGTGAACGTTTCCTTCACGAACGGAACCCCAATAAACGGAGCCTCTGTAAATGCAACCAACAACCAATCCTTATTCCAGGATTTGGGAACCACTGGAGCAGATGGCGAAACGTCTCAATGGTTTATTATGAATGATACGATGTTCAGGGGAGCTGGAGGGGATATTGTCTATTCAACCACCAACTTCATAGCCCAGTACGGATTCATGAAAAACTCAACAAATTTCACAATAAACGATTCCCAAACGATTATCATCTATTTGGATACTCCGAACGTTTACTGCGGAGACACAATCACGAGCAACCTTACTCTGAATACTGATTTGAACTGCAGTGCGACTGCAATAACGATTGGAGCTAACGATTTGATTCTGGATTGTGCAGGACATGCAATCGAGTTTGCGAGGGAAAGCGAAGGAAACGGGATTGAGGCAGTTGGAAAGAATAATTTTACACTAAAAAACTGCAGGATTTATCAACAAAACGATACTTATTACGATGGCGCATGGATAGGAATGAACGGCACGTGGTTAGTCAGGACGAACAATTCAGTTATTGATAATGTGTCATATAATGTCAAATCCAATTATTCAAGGGGAATTTGCCTTTATTTTACACAATCCAATACAGTAACCAATTCAAATTCAACCACGGATGCTTATGGATCCAGAGGACTCCACCTCCGTTACAGCACCAACATCACGATCGTCAATTGCACAGGATCTTCCGATACCTCGACGGGCATAAGGCTTGATGAGAGTCACAACAACACCCTCATCAACGTAACTGGGAATTCTTCTTCAGGAACTCCCTTTTTCATTGGAAACAGCTACAACAACACCTTCATCAACCTCACCGTGCTAACCATTTCAAATCCGGCTTTCAGTGTCTATTATAGCGATTACAATACTTTCCATAACTGCCAGGTAAATTCGACAAACTCGTATGTTTTTGCCTTTACAAACGGAAGTTCAAATTCCGTATCATTTTTAAATTTATTTTCCTCTCAAGGTAGAAGGCAATTAAGTTTTACAGCAAACGCCACAAACAACACGGTCTCAAATGTTACATTCAGCAGGAATATCGGCCAGATTTTGCTTGATGGCTCTTTAGGTTCTCCTGGAAACAATTATCTGCTCAATGCAACGAACCTCAACCGTTCAAATATTACTTTCGTAACATGCGCCTCAAACGCCTGCAATCTCACTCTCCAGTGGTACGTGAAAGTCAACGTTTCCTTCACGAACGGAACCCCAATAAACGGAGCATCCATAAACGCAACCAACAACCAATCCATTTTCCAGGATTTGGGAACCACGGGAGCAGACGGACTCACAACAAGCTGGGCAATCATGAATGACACGATGTTCCGCGGAGCTGGCGGAGATATTGTTTATTCAACTACTAATTTTACAGCCCAATACGGATTCATGCAGAATTCAACCAACTTCACAGTAAACGATTCCCAGACAATAACAATCTATTTGGATACTCCGAACGTTTACTGCGGAGATACGATCTCGGCAAGCACAACATTGAATACGGATCTGGACTGCAATGGAACTGCAATAACGATCGATTCAGACGACGTAATATTGGATTGCGCGGGACACACGATTTCCGGAAACGGCACGAATGAATCGGGAATTGGCATCGTCTTAACAGCCAATCGCAAATACGTTACGATGAAGAACTGCATCGTCAAGAACTACACCTGGGGATTTCAAGCGACAAGATACAACCATAATCTCACGATTTTCAACAACACTTTCCTGATATATGAGCATCCTGAATTCGGCGAAGTCGCCCAATACGTGGGAGCATACATAAACGTTAGCAATAACCTCACCTTCTCTTTAAACAATGTCAATATTTCGACAAATTATTCAGTAAATCTCTATCAGCAGGCTGCCGGCGTCTACTTCAATGGAAACGGAAACCTCTCCATTTTCCATAGCAACGTGATACGGATTGGCGATTCCTATCGCAGCAAAAACCTGAACGGAATCCTCTACTACCCATCGGGCGTGGCTTATTTTGTGGATTTATTCAACAATACTTTTGATAATAATGCAGTAAACACATGCTGCAGCGCAGTATCCGCTTCCGTTCGTTTCGGAGGGAGCTCGGCAGACTCCCGCTATGTTGCAATCCACAACAACACTTTTCTGGGCTATGACATCGGTTGGTCCTCAGCCATGTCCGGGGATTATGGCGATTGGGGTGACGTTGAAATATTCAACAATACTTTCTATAGGAACGGACCGCATTATGGCTGCGAATTGGGCAATTGCACCTTCCATGAAAATACGTTGTACAACACGACATTTTCAATCTACGGAGACGTTTTCAACAACACTTTCGGAAACATCACACGCCAATGCAACCATTATTACGGCCTGCTCACTAACAACAGCTTCAACTGCTGGTGCACGGATACTTGTCTGTTGCCGACCAATTCGCGCGCAACAACCAACACGATAAATCTCTCCTGCACAAGCAGCAATGCGATAGCCGTGAGCATGTTCAACAACGTGACATTCTGGAACAATACAATCGTTGCCAACAGAAGCATCGCGCTGGAAGTCCTGAATGCGGGAAACGTGAACATCACGAATAACCGCATTTTTGTCAACGGGACAAGCGGCCTTAAGATAATCAATCTTGATGGATGGTGCTGCTGGTTCTATCCATATTTCATCACGAATATCACCATAATGGACAATTACATATACACGAATGCTACGAATTCGGTAGGATTGTTCATCTCAACTCACAACAATTCCGGAACGTTCCTCCACGTGCGCAATAATACTTTCAATATGACCGGTACGGGCACAATCGGAATTGAAATGAGGATCAACTCTTCAAACAACTTCTTTGAAGGAAATACGTGGTACGTGTCAAGGGGATACATATGGGCAGGTCCAGCCCCATTAACCAATACATACGGAACATTCAATCCCTGGAACATAAACAATACTTTCGTCAACGAAACGATTGTTTTTTCCTCCCCCACTTCAAACAACCTGAATCTAACTGGAACAACTGAACTTTTCATGTTAAACGCATCCACGCTCAATCGTTCAAATTTCCTTCTCAACGATACGAGCAATGCAACCCTTCAGTGGTACGTCAAAGTAAATGTTTCCTTCACAAATGGAACCCCCGTAAACGGAGCAAGTGTGAATTCAACCAACAACCAATCAATCTTCCAAGACCTTGGGATAACTGGGGCTGACGGACTTACAACATCATGGGCAATCATGAACGATACAATGTTCCGTGGAGTAGGTGGAAACATAGTTTATTCAACAACAAATTTCACAGCCCAGTACGGATTCATGAAAAATTCAACCAACTTCACAATAAACGATTCCCAAACGATTATTATCTATTTGGATACTCCGAACGTTTACTGCGGAGACACAATCACGAGCAACCTTACTCTGAATACTGATTTGAACTGCAGTGCGACTGCAATAACGATTGGAGCTAACGATTTGATTCTGGATTGTGCAGGGCATGCAGTTGAGTTTGCGAGAATAAGCGAAGGGAACGGAATAATGGCAATAGGGAGGAATAATGTTACAATAAAGAATTGCAGGATATTCCAGCAGAACGACACTTTCAATAACACTGCGGGGATGAATGGGACGTGGTTCTTCAGAACAAATAGTTCCTTCTTCCAGAACGTTTCCACATACACCCTGGCAAACTATTCATTTGGAATCGCAGCGTATTATTCTCAGTTTGATACCTTCATCAACAATACAATCACAACATATGGGTATAGGGCTTACGGCGCCTTCATCTACGTCAATTCCTTCTACAACAATCTTTCCAACATCTCCATTTTCACAAACGGTTCCTATGCTTACGGCGCCATTCTCTCCACCAGCTCCAACAATACCCTCTCCAACTTCACAATCACCACAAACGGCTCAGCTGGCTACGGTGCCTACATCTCCGCCAGCTCCAACAATACCCTCTCCAACTTCAACATCTCCACTAACGGCTCAGCTGGCTACGCCGCCCGCTTCGAGACTAGCTCCAACAACACCCTCTCCAGCTTCACTATCTTTACAAACGGAATGCAAGGCTACGGTACCTCCCTCTCTTCCAGCTCCAACAACTCCCTCTCAAACTTCACGATCTTCACAAACGGTTTATATGCCTACGGCGCCTACCTCTACATCTCCTCAAATAATAACTTCCTCTCCAATTTCACAATCTTCACAAGTGGCTCTTCTGCCTACGGCGCCTACCTCTACCTCTACTCAAACAACAACTCTCTCTCAAATTTTAGTATCACTACAATAGGTACGTTTGCAAGCGGAATCTACCTTCGTTTGTCAGTTAATAATAATTCATTTTCAGGTTTTTCAATCAACACGACAAACGTGAACGCTCCGAAAATATATCTAAGAAATTCGTCTTCCAATAGCACCTTTTTTAATATGACTTTTCTTGGACAGGCGGTTAATCAGACTTACATTGGCGATTTGGTAGATAATTATTCCGGAGACAGTTTCCTTGTGAACATCACCAATCTCAACCGCTCCGCCATTTCCTACTATTCCACAGACAACCGCAACAACGTCACTCTCCAATGGTACGTCAAAGTGAACGTCTCTTTCACAAACGGAACCCCAATAAATGGTGCCTCTGTCAACGCGACCAACAACCAATCATTATTCCAAGACTTAGGTTCAACAGGAACAGACGGACTCACATCCAGCTGGGCAATCATGAACGACACATTATTCCGCGGAGCAGATGGAGACATTGTTTACTCAACAACCAACTTCTCGAGTCAGTACGGATTCATGAAAAATTCAACCAATTTCACGATAAACGATTCCCAAACGATCACGATCTATCTGGATACTCCGAACGTTTACTGCGGAGATGCGATCACAACAAATCTTACCCTGAATACTGATTTGAACTGCAGTGCAACTGCAATCACTATCGGGGCAAACGACTTGATTTTGGATTGCGCTGGGCATGCAGTGGAATATGCAAGGGAAAGCGAAGGAAATGGAATAATGGCAATTGGCAAAAACAACGTTACCATAAAGAATTGCCGAATATTCCAGCAGAACGACACGTTCAACAATACTGCGGGAATGAACGGGACGTGGTTCTTCAGGACAAATAATTCGAAAATCGAAAACTTCACCTTCTTCACGTTGGCGAATTATTCACGCGCAATCGCGTTCTATCTGTCGAAATTCGACAACGTGTCGAACATCACGATAACGACATTCGGCTATGGTGGACATGGAATCTACTTCCGCCCAACCACGACCAACAACACATTTTCCAATTTCAACATGACATTGAATGGGAATAGTTCATATGGTTTATATTCTGAAAGTCTTTCAAATGACAATTTCTTCTCAAATTTCAACATTTCGGATTATGGAACCGGGACTGGGGTTGTTTCTACTGCCTCGAATAACCACTACTCAGATTTTACAATTTTCGTAAATGGAACCGGGCACGGAGTGCGTCTCGCTTATACTGCCACTTTCAATAACCTAACTTATTTCAATATTTATGTGAACAGGTCTTATCCGAGCGGAGCATACTTGGAATCGAATGCAAACCACAATACATTATCCCATTTCACGATACTCGTGGATGGATATGATGCACGCGGAGTCCGTGAAGAGCTCAGCACTAATAATTCATTCTATAATTTCACTATCCTTGCAAACAATTCAGCTGGCCGTGCGATTTATCTCATATCCTCCAATAACAGCCTTTTCGTCAATTTCACAATTAACGTTACTGGCAGTTCTTCTTTTGGCGCGGATATCACGTCTTCACAAAATAACACATTCAGGAATTTCACAATCAATACAAATGGAAGCTTCAGCAGAGGATTATTCTTCGTTGAATCAAATAACAATTCATTTGAGAATTTCATCATCAACACGACCAATAATCTTGCTCCCAAATTGCAATTGAGGAACTTTTCTTATGGCAATATTTTCGCGAATATCACTTATCTGGGCAATTCAGCAAATCAAACGTATATTGGCAATATTGGTGACAATTATTCCGGGGATAATGTGCTTCTCAATGTATCCAATATGAACCGTTCCGCCATTTTATATTACTCCGCGGACAACCGCAACAACATCACTCTCCAATGGTATGTAAAAGTGAATGTTTCCTTCACGAACGGAACTCCCATCAGCGGAGCAAGCGTGAACGCAACGAACAACCAATCAATTTTCCAAAACTTGGGCACAACCGGAGCAGGAGGTGAGACTGCACAATGGTATATTATGAATGACACAATGTTCAGGGGAGCTGGAGGGGATATTGTCTATTCAATCACGAACTTTACCGCCAATTATTCTGCTTACAGCAATTCCTCAAATTTCACAATCAACAATTCCCAAACAATTACAATTTATTTGAGTGATACTCGCGCTCCTTTCGTGTTTCTTGAATTCCCGGAGAACAACAACATCACTTCCTCAACAACAATGCTCTTCAACTGCTCTGGGGTTGATGATGTTGGGCTTTCCAATATCACACTATTCATCTGGAATTCCACAAATGGCTTGTATTACAATAATACAAAATCTTCCCTTAATTT
>Ga0315294_10002691_pt1 | contig 19365 bp, 15 predicted proteins | sample YL17G13_40_MG_FD_203626 | JGI IMG/M metagenome (GOLD analysis project Ga0315294, IMG submission 203626) | Sediment microbial communities from Yellowstone Lake, YNP, Wyoming, USA - YL17G13_40 | ecosystem: Environmental > Aquatic > Freshwater > Lake > Sediment | place: USA: Wyoming | collected...
GCGAGATCATGACGCGGGGGGTTTTCACCATCAGCGCCGCCGCCCCGTTGCTCAAGGGCGCGGCCATGCTCCAGCTCAAGCACATCAAGCGCCTGGTCGTGGTCGAGGGCGATAAGATCGTGGGCCTGCTCAGCCGCCGCGACATCTCCAACGCGCTGCTGGCGGAGACCTGAGGCGGCGCGGCGGTAGGCGGGGGCAGGCCACGAGGGTCGCTCGGCGCAGGTGTTGCCGGTTCGCCGGGATGGAGACGTAGCTGCGCTTGGCGCGCGGTTCGTGAAAAACAGCACAAGCCACTTGACTGACCTTCGAGGCGCTGGTAACATTATCACGTAAGCGGGCCTGAGCCCCGGGCGCGGCCGGTGGCGAATTCATCGGTTTTTCGATTGATGACCGCCGGGATGCCAATGCTGCTCTGCGAAGTAGCGATACTTCGCCACGAAGCACGAGCCGGCGGTCGGCGCGTCCTCAGGGGCGAGCGCAAGCGGGCTCAAGCTGAATCACCGGAGAGCGATGGTGCGTTTCCCACGGAGCGAAGGCTCCACTACCGCCGATCTGGGTTTCGCGCACGAGGTGGAGGCGCGCAGCGGCGAGAAGGTCGCCGCCTGCTACCAGTGCGCCAAGTGCACCGCCGGCTGCCCCCTGGCGCCGGAGATGGACATCGCGCCGAACCAGGTCATGCGCTGCGTCCAACTCGGCCTGCGCGACGCGGCGCTGGGCGCCTCCAGCATCTGGCTGTGCACCACCTGCACCACCTGCACCACCCGCTGCCCCCGCGACATTGACCTGGCGCGAGTGATGGACACCCTGCGCGCCATGGCGCTGGACTCGGGCGTGCAGCCGGCCGAACCGCAAACCCCCCTGTTCTACCGCATATTCCTGGGCCTGGTGCGCAGGCGCGGGCGCCAGAACGAGTTGCCGCTGATGGCCGCCTACGGCATCAGGACGCGCAACCCGTTCAAGGACCTGCTGCTGGGGCAGAAGATGTTTCTCAAGGGCAAACTGAGCCCCATCGGGCCCAAGGTGCGCGACGTGGAGCAGGTGCGCCGCATATTCGAGCACGCTGAGGCGCACCGCCGCAGTCCCGCCAAGGGCGAAGCGAAAGCGCGAGAATAGGATGAGACTCGGATACTACCCAGGCTGCTCGCTGCACGCGACGGCGAAGGAGTTCGATCTTTCCACGCGCGCCGTGTGTAATGCGCTGGGCCTGGAACTGGTCGAGATCGAGGACTGGAATTGCTGCGGGGCCACCGCCGCGCACGCCATCAGCGATGAGCTGGCGGTGGGTCTGGCCGGCCGCAACCTGGCGCTGGCGGCGCAGCAGGGCCTGGATTCCGTGTTGGCGCCGTGCGCGGCCTGCTTCGGCCGCTTGAAGCACGCGGCGAAGGCGCTGGGTTCCGGGGAAGCGGATCTCCCCGCCGGGCTCGACGCGCGCGCCGCCGCGGGCGTGCGGGTGCACAACATCCTCGACGCACTGCTCAACCTGGCGGGGCCGGAGCGCATCCGGGAGAAGAGCGTGACCCCGATCGCGGGCCTGCATCCGGCGGCATATTATGGCTGTCTGCTCGTGCGCCCGCCGGAGATTGCGGAATTCGACGACCCCGAGAACCCCACCTCGATGGAGCAAATCCTGGGCGCGGCCGGCGCGCAGCCCGTGGAGTGGTACCACAAGCTGGAGTGCTGCGGGGCGAGCCTGGCGGTGACCAACACGCCGTCGGCGGTGCGCCTGGTGGCGGACATCTTGTCCCACGCCAAGGCCGCCGGCGCCGACTGCGTGGCCGTCGCCTGCCCCATGTGCCAGACCAACCTCGACACCAGGCAGGCCGCGGCGGCGGCGCGCCTGGGTGAGAAGCTGGACCTGCCGGTCGTCTATATCACCGAGCTACTGGGGCTGGCGTTCGGCATCGCCCCGGCGAAGTTGGGTCTTAAGCGGCACATCGTGGACGCCACGCGGCTGGCGCGGGCGTAGGTGTCCGTCTCGTCACTCCGGACCCCTTCGCCGTGTCATTCCGAGCCCTTCGCGCGTGTCATCCAGAGCGAAGCGAAGGATCTTGGTGGCGCGCTCTGGGTAAACTCCGCGAGGAATCTTGGTCTTGATTATATCCCTCACCAAGACCCCTCGCATTGCTCGGGGTGACACGAGGGCAAAGTGAGCGTGTTAGGCGTATGAGCGGAAACGATGCCGTCAACAAGGCCATCCAGGATTACTTATGGCGGGAGAAGCGCGCCGAAATATCTGCTATCGAAGCTCGCGAATTGCTGGACCGGCTAGGGGTCCTTCCCGATCGTTCGAGTCGACCCGGGCTGCCTCTTCGCCAGCTCTGTCGAAGAGGCGAGATATGTGGGGCTTTCAAGCGTGGGCGGTACTGGTACGTCCGTCGCTGCGCGGCCTAGCGCGGCTTCAAGGTATTCTTGTGTTGTGAAGCTTCTGAGGCGGAGGGTATCTTGCGCAGAGTAGGCGTATTCGTCTGCTGGTGCGGTTCGAATATAGCGAAGACGGTGGACGTGAAGAAGGTGGTCGAGGAGGCCGCCAAGCTGCCCGGCGTGGTCTATGCCACCGACTACCGCTACATGTGCTCCGAGCCGGGGCAGAAGATGATCCAGGACGCGATCAAGGAGCACAAGCTGGACGCGGTGGTGGTGGCGTCGTGCTCGCCGACGCTGCACGAGAGCACGTTCCAGCGCTGCATCGGCGACGCCGGGCTCAACCCCTATGTCTTCCAGATGGCGAATATCCGCGAGCAGTGCTCGTGGGTGCATTCGGATCGCGATCTCGCGACCGCCAAGGCGCTGGACCAGACCGCGATGGCGGTGGGGACGGCGACCAAGGGCAAGCCGCTGGCGCGCTCCGAGGTGCCCGTCACCAAGCGCGCGCTGGTGATCGGCGCCGGCATCGCCGGCATCCAGGCGGCGCTGGACATCGCCGACGCCGGCTACCCCGTGACCCTGGTCGAGCGCCAGCCCTCGATCGGCGGGCGCATGGCGCAGTTCGATAAGACCTTCCCCACCATGGACTGCGCGGCGTGCATCCTGACGCCCAAGATGGTGGACGCCGCCAAGCACCCCAACATCACGCTGCTGACATGGTCCGAGGTCGAGAAGGTGTCGGGCTATGTCGGCAACTTCGACGTCACGATCCGCAAGCGCGCGCGCTCGGTCAACATGGAGAAATGCATCGGCTGCGCCGTGTGCGAGGACAAGTGCCCGAGCAAGGTGCCGAGCGAGTTCGACGACGGTCTGGGCACGCGCAAGGCGATCTTTCGCCCCTTCCCGCAGGCGGTGCCCAACGTGCCGGTGATTGACCGCGACAACTGCCGCTATTTCAAGACCGGCAAGTGCGGGGTGTGCGCGAAGGTGTGCCCGGCGGAGGCGGTGGACTACGACCAGGGCGACGAGTTGCTGAGCGAGAAGTTCGGCGCGATCGTGGTCGCCACCGGCCTCGACCTCTACGACCCGGCGCGCATGACGGAGTACGGGGGCGGGCGGTTCGCGGATGTCGTCACCGGCGCGCAGTTCGAGCGGCTGGTCAACGTCGGCGGGCCGACCGAGGGGCATATCGTGCGCCCCTCCAACCACCAGGAGCCGAAGACGGTGGTGTTCATCCAGTGCGTCGGGTCGCGCGACGACACCAAGGGCTACCCCTACTGCTCCAAGGTGTGCTGCATGTACACCGCCAAGCACGCGACGCTGGTCAAGGAGAAGCTGCCCGACGCCGAGGTGTACGTGTTCTACATGGACATCCGGGCGGCGGGCAAGAACTACGAAGAGTTCGTGCGTCGCGCGCAGGAGGAGCTGGGGGTCAAGTACCTGCGCGGGCGGGTGAGCCGCATCTACCCCGAGGGCGACAAGCTGCTGGTGAAGGGAGCGGACAGCCTGGCCGGGGTGCCGGTGGAGATAGACGCCGACCTGGTGGTGCTGGCGACGGCGCTGCGAGCGCGCGACGACGTGGCGGAGGTGGCGCGCATGCTCAGCATCCAGACCGACCAGTACGGGTTCTTCAGCGAGGCGCACCCCAAGCTGCGCCCGGTCGAGAACATATTGGCCGGCATCTACCTGGCCGGCGCGTGCCAGTACCCGCGCGATATCCCCGACACCGTGGCCGCGGCCTCCGGCGCTGCGGGGAAGGTGTGCGGGTTGTTCTCGCGCGATTCCATCCTGAGCGAGGCCAAGATCGCGGAGGTCAACGCGGCGCGCTGCAGCGGGTGTCTGACGTGCAAGGAGATCTGCGCCTACGACGCCATCGAGGCGGAGGTCATCACCGATCGCATGACGCGCGAGGAGCGCACGGTCGCCAAGGTCAACGAGGCGGTGTGCCAGGGCTGCGGCGGATGCGTGGCGGCGTGCCGCTCGGCGGCGCTCGACCTGCGCGGGTTCACGGACGAGCAGATTCTCGCCGGCATGGAGGCGCTATGTCGGGAGTAGAACAGACCACCGGGGCGCAGGCGGCGGATGCCGCGCCGGGCGCAACCGGGGCCGGCGCCCAGGTGAACGAAGGCCCGCGCCTGCTGGCCTTCCTGTGCAACTGGTGCAGCTACGCCGGAGCCGACCTGGCCGGGGGCGGAAGGCTGCAGTACCCGTCCAACGTGCGCATCCTGCGCGTGCCGTGCTCGGCGCGGGTGGACCCGGCGTTCGTGCTGCGGGCTTTCCGGCTGGGGATGGACGGCGTGCTGGTGGCGGGATGCCACCCCGGCGACTGCCACTACAGCAAGGGCAATTTCTACACGCGCCGGCGGATGGCCGTCTTCAAGCCGTGGCTGGAATACCTGGGCATTCATCCCAAGCGCTTCCGGCTGGAATGGATCAGCGCCTCCGAGGGGCACCGCTTCGCCCAGGTGATTCGCGAGATGGTGGCGGAGCTGGAGGAGCTGCACAAGCAAGGGGAGCTGCCGGAGCGGGCGGCGGCAGCGACGATGTCATTCTGAGCCATCGGCGAAGGATCCCCTCTCGGGGTTGCAGGGAGGTAGGGGATTCTTCGGTCGCTACGCTCTCTCAGAATGACATCCAATACGACCCATGTCTGACATTGAACAGCGAATGAGGGAAGAAGCCAAGCGAGCGCTCACCGAGCGCGGCGCGGCGTGCGTTATCGGCTTTCGCCGGGGGCGCAAGCCATGGCGAGTGACGCCGCATTTCGCGACCACGCCGGAGCAGGTTGACCGGCTGGTTTGGAGCGCCGCCTGCGCCGGGAACCTGGCGACCTACGTCATCGCTGCTGCCAAGCCGGTGGCGGTCGTGCTCAAGGGGTGTGACGCGCGCGCGTTGGTCACGCTGCTGCAGGAGCACCAGGTCGAGCGCGACCAGGTCTACATCATCGGCGTGCCGTGCGGGGGCATGATCGATGTGGACGCGCTCGAGCCCGCCAATTCGGCAACGTGGGAGGGCGTGACCGGCCTCGACGACGCCGCGGGCGATGTGGTGGTCACCGCCGGGGGCAAGGAGTACCGTGTGCCCCGCGAGCAGGCGCTGCTGGCGCGCTGCCGGACCTGCGCCGCGCCTACGCCTGGGCTGTATGACGTGCTGATCGCCGAAGCCGTCGCGCCGGGCAGCGCGGAGAACGAGAGATACGCCCGCGTCGCCGAGATCGAGGCGATGGACCCGCTGGCGCGCAGGCAGTACTGGCTGGAGCAGTTCGAGCGCTGCATCCGCTGCAACGCCTGCCGCAACGTGTGCCCGCTGTGCTATTGCCGGGAGTGCGTGTGCGACCTGCGCGAGCCGCGCTTCGTTGCGCGCGAGCCGAACGCGCAGGACAACCTCCTTTTCCAGTGCGTGCGCGCATGGCATGCGGCGGGGCGGTGCATTGACTGCGGCGAGTGCGAGCGCGCCTGCCCCATGAGCATACCCCTGCGGGAGCTGGGGCGCAAGCTCGAAAAGGAGCTGCGCGATCGGTTCGGCTACGAGGCGGGCATGGACGCCGAGGCGCCGCCGTTCCTGGCGCAATTCGCCGCCAGCGACGAGGACAAGAGCGTCGCGGGACACGAATAGGGACTCAACCGCAGAGGACACAGAGAGCGCAGAGGAACACGGGAGGAATCACTATTTTCTCTGCGTCCTCGGCGCGCTCGGCGGTGAAGAAGACGATAAGAATGCCTGATTACGTGATTGCGAAAGATAAGGCGGCCCAGTGGCTGGCCAAGCTCGGCGAGCGGTACGCGGTGTACGCGCCGGCCGCGGACGGCATCTCCTTCGAGCGCGCCTCGGACTACGGCGCGGCGTTATCGCCCGCCGGCAACACCCGCCGCCCGCCCAAGGAAATGTTCCTGCCCGCGAGCCAGACGCTTTTGCGCTTCCGCGAGGGCGAGCAGGGGGTGGAGGTCACCGCGCAGCCCGCGCAGTCGGCATCCGCGCAGCCGCGCCTGCTGGCGGGGGTGCGGCCGTGCGATGCGGCCGCGCTGCGCCTGCTGGACACGGTGTTCTCGGAGGCTTACAGCGGATACGAGGACCCCTACTACCGCGCCGCGCGCTCGGGGATCCCGGTGATCAGTCTGCTGTGCGCGGAGCCGCTGGAGGGGTGCTTCTGCGGTGACGCGCCGGCGGTGGATCTCGCGTCGCCGGCCGTGGATGTCGCGCTGACGGACCTCGGCGACCGCTACTTCGCCGAAGCCAAGAGCGAGACCGGGCAAGAGCTTGTCGGCGCGGGCGGCGACCTGTTCTCGCCTGCGAGCGACGCCGACCGCGCGGCGCGCGACCAAGCCGCCGCGGGCCTGCGAGAACGCACGACCGAGGGTCTGCCGCTGGCCGAGATGCGAGAGAAGCTGCGGGGCCTGCACGAGTCGCCGCTGTGGCGGGAGCTGTCGCAGAAGTGCCTGCGCTGCGGGGTGTGCAGCTTCCTGTGCCCCACCTGCCACTGCTTCGACATCCAGGACGAGGCTTTCGGGGCGCAGGGCTACCGGTACCGGTGCTGGGACACGTGCCAGTTCGCGGACTTCACGCTGATGACGAGCGGCGAGAACCCGCGCCGCGATCCGGCGGAGCGCCTCAAGCAGCGCATCTGTCATAAGCTCGAGTATCTGCCCGACCGCACCGGGATGGCGTACTGCGTGGGATGCGGTCGCTGCGTGCGCCTGTGCCCGGTGGGGATGGACGTGCGCGAGACGATAGAGGAGCTGGCGGGCGCGCCCTAACTCCTCTCCCCGCAAGGGAGAGGAGTGGGAAGGTGCCAAACCGATGACCATGGCGCAAACACGGATAATGCCGGATAACCCATACCTGCCGAGCCCGGCGCGCATCGAGGAGGTGCGCGTCGAGACCCCGGACACGAACACTTTCAGGGTCGTCTTCTGCGAGGACGACTGCCGCGAGGGTTTCGTGTACCGCCCCGGGCAGTTCGCGGAGGTCTCGGTCTTCGGCGCCGGGGAGGCGCCGTTCTCCATCACCTCGACCCCGAGCCGGCCGGGCTTTCTGGAGTTCAGCATCAAGCGCATGGGGCGCGTGACCTCGGCCCTGCACCAGATGATCGGCGGCGAGCGGATCGGGGTGCGCGGGCCCTACGGCAACAACTTCCCGGTGGGGGAATGGAAGGGCAGGAAGCTGCTGTTCATCGGCGGGGGGATCGGGCTGGCGCCGCTGCGGTCGGCCATCAACTACTGCCTGGATAACCGCGCCGACTACGGCGACATAGACATCATTTACGGCGCGCGCAGCCCCGCCGACCTGGTGTTCAAGCCTGAGCTGGAGCGGTGGGAGCAGCGCAGCGACATGCGCCTGCACCTGACGGTGGACCGCGGCGACGACGAGTGGCAGGGGCGGGTCGGCTTCGTGCCGGCGCTGCTGACGGAGCTGGGGCCGTCGCCGCAGGGTGTGAGCACCATCACCTGCGGGCCGCCGATCATGATTCGGCTGGTGCTGCAAGGGCTGGAGCAGCTCGGGTTCCGCGACGAGCAGATCGTGACCACGATGGAGATGCGCATGAAATGCGGCATCGGCAAGTGCGGGCGCTGCAACATCGGCCGCTCGTACGTGTGCGTGGACGGCCCGGTTTACAACTACGCCCAGCTCAAGCAGTTGGGCAGCGAACTGTAGGGGTCCCATGCCCGGATTCGCTCCCGAGCCGACGATCGCCCGCGTTGCGTTGTACCTGCGCTGCGTGCGCGCGGCCCTGCGCGAGGGGGTGGAGACGATGTCCAGCGCGGACATCGAGAAGCGCACGGGCATCAGCTCCGGGCAGGTGCGCAAGGACCTCTCCTACTTCGGCGAGTTCGGCAAGCCGGGCATGGGCTATTCGGTGGCCCCGCTGGTGGCGCGCCTGAGCCACATCATGCGCCTCGACCGCGAGCAGGCGGTGGTCATCGTCGGCGCCGGCAACCTGGGCAGCGCGCTGGCGGGTTACGCCGGCTTCGGCCAGTCGGGTTTCCGCGTCGCGGCCATCTACGACAACAACTTCAACAAGATCGGGCGCAAGGTGTGGGATCACGAGATCGTGGACATCCAGCGCATGCCGGAGCTCAACCGCGAGATGGGGGTGCGCATCGGCATCATCGCCACCTCCGGCCCGGCCGCCCAAGAGGTGGCGGACATCATGACGCGCAGCGGGGTCAAGGTCATCCTCAACTTCGCGCCGGTGCGCTTCCGGGCGCCCGCGGGCACGGTGGTGCGCAACGTCGATCTGACGCAGGAGCTGGAGATACTGTGCTACTACCTGCCCGAGCAAGTGCAGGAAACCGCAGATTGAATGCTTGGAGAGATTATCCACAGATTACACGGATTACGCAGATTAGGGATTTGAACCACCAAGGCACAAAGACACAAAGAAGAAGACTGCATGTCCGGGACCGCATACTTCGGCTCAATTCCCACTTGGTGTCTTCGTGTCTTAGTGGTGATGTTTCCCTCCATCTGTGTAATCTGTGAAATCTGTCGATGAATTGCTGTGACCGAACACGTTGAAGAACTTGATCTGGCGGCGCTGGAGCGCATCATCGCCGCGGAGCGCGTCACCGGTAGGGCCGCGCTCATCCCGGTGCTGCAGCAGGCGCAGGATCACTACGGATATCTGCCCGAGGCGGTGCTGGAGGAGATCGCCCGGCGCTTGCGGCTGCCGCTGAGCATCGTTTACGGGGTCGTCACGTTCTACGCGCAGTTTCACCTGACGCCGCGCGGGCGCCACACCATTCGCAGTTGCCAGGGCACGGCGTGCCACGTCAAGGGCGGCAAGGCGGTGCTCGAAGCGCTGCAGCGCGCCCTGGGCATCAGGTCGGGGGAAACGACGCCGGACCTGCGCTTCACGCTCGAGACCATGGCGTGCCTGGGCTGCTGCTTTCTCGCGCCGGCGCTGCTGATCGACGACCAGTACTTCGGCAAGCTGACCGCGCGCGATGTCGAGTCGGTGCTGGAACAGTTCTCATGACGGATAGCGAAGGCAAATACGCGCGCCTGACGAGCCTGGAGGACCTGGCACGATACCGGGAGCGCGTGCGGCAGGAACACGACCCGCAGCGGCCGCGCGTGCGGGTATGCATGACGGGGTGCCGCGCCTTCGGCGCGGTGCAGGTGCGCGACGCGCTGGCGCGCGAGATCGAGGAGCAGGGGCTCGCGCGGGAGGTGGACCTGGTCGAGACCGGATGCCACGGCCTGTGCGCGGGCGCGCCGGTGCTGGCGGTGGATCCGTACGGGTTCTTCTACCAGCACGTGCGGCCGGAGGACGCCTCCGACATCGTTGGCACGACCCTCAAGTCGGGCGCGCCGCTGGAGCGCCTGGGTTACGACGTCAACGGTACGCGCGTGATTGACCGGGAGCAGGTGCCGTTTTTCCGCGGGCAGCGGTTCGTGGTGCTGCGCAACTGCGGGCAGATCGATCCGACCCGCGTCGAGGATTACATCCGCCGCGACGGCTACGCGGCGCTGGCGCGCGCCCTGTCGGAGCTGAGCCCGGAAGATGTCATCGAGCAGGTCAAGGCGTCGGGCCTGCGCGGGCGCGGCGGAGCGGGGTTTCCCACCGGCAGGAAGTGGGAGTTGGCGCGGTCGTCGCCGGGCGACAAGAAGTACCTGATATGCAATGCCGACGAGGGCGACCCCGGGGCGTTCATGGACCGCGGGGTGCTCGAGGGCGACCCCCACTCGGTGCTGGAGGGCATGGCTATCGCCGCTTATGCCATCGGCGCCGACGAGGGCTACATCTACGTGCGCGCGGAGTACCCCATCGCCGTGCGGCACCTGCGCATCGCCATCGCCCAGGCGGAGGCGATGGGGCTGCTCGGAAGCAGCATCCTCGGCACTGATTTCGGCTTCACCGTGCGGCTCAAGGAGGGAGCGGGGGCGTTCGTGTGCGGCGAGGAAACCGCGCTCATGGCCTCCATCGAGGGCCGGCGCGGCATGCCCAATCCGCGGCCGCCGTTTCCCGCGCAATCGGGTCTGTGGGGCAAGCCGACCAACATCAACAACGTCGAGACGTTCGCCAACATCGCGCCCATCGTTCTGCGCGGAGGCGAGTGGTACGCCTCCGTGGGCACCGAGGGCAGCAAGGGCACCAAGGTCTTCTCGCTTGCCGGCAAGGTCGCCAACACCGGCCTGGTGGAAGTGCCGATGGGGATCACCCTGCGCGAGGTGATCTTCGACATCGGCGGCGGCATGCAGGGTGGCCACGAGTTCAAGGCCGCGCAGATGGGCGGGCCCTCCGGCGGCTGCGTGCCGGCGCAGCACCTCGACTTGCCCATTGACTACGAATCGCTCACCGCGGTCGGCTCGATCATGGGCTCGGGCGGGATGATCGTCGTGGACGACGCCACTTGCATCGTGGACCTCGCCCGCTTCTTCCTCAACTTCGTGCAGTCCGAGTCGTGCGGCAAGTGCGTGCCGTGCCGCGTCGGCACCCGCCGCATGCTGGAGATACTGACGCGCATCACCCAGGGTGAGGGGCGCGAGGAGGACCTGGAGGCGCTGGGGCGCCTGGGGCGAGTCATCAAGGACAGCTCGCTGTGCGGCCTCGGGCAGACCGGGCCCAATCCGGTGCTCTCGACCCTGCGCTACTTCCGCGACGAGTACCTGGCCCACATCCGCGACCGGCGCTGCCCTGCCGGGGTGTGCCACGAGCTCATCTGCTACATCATCGACCCCGAGGTCTGCACCGGCTGCACCCTGTGCGCGCGCAAGTGCCCGCAGGGGGCGATCGCCGGGGACAAGAAGCAGCCGCACACAATCGACGCCGCGCAGTGCGTCAAGTGCGGCCTGTGCCTTGAGGTATGCAAGTTCGACGCGGTCAAGGTCGGCTGACGAACGTGGAGATGGCGCAGATTACGCAGATTAAGGATTTGAACCACCAGGGCACAAAGACACAAAGAAAGAGTTGTTCCGGCTGTTCCGATTGGTGTCTTAGTCCTAGGGCAGAAGCCCCTAAGCCGCCTTCTGCGGCCGGGGTGGCGGCCCGCGGCGCGGGCTTAGCCACTCGTCTTCTGCCCAGTCTCCTACGCTCCGAGGCGGGAGGCAAGCCGCCGCCGCTGAAGCTATGGCGGCCAAGGCTCCTGCCCTACGGCGCTGGAATCTTTCTGATCGGCGACATCTGCGGATAGCAACGACATGAGTGAATCGTTTACGCTGACGATAGACGGACGCGAGGCGGCGGCGCGGCGCGGCATGACACTGATGCAGGCCGCGGACGAGGCCGGCATCCGCATCCCGCGGCTGTGCTACCATCCCCAGCTCGAGCCCTTCGCCGGCTGCCGGCTGTGCGTGGTCGAGGTCGAGGGCATGAAAACCCTCGCCGCATCGTGCGCCTTGCCGGCGGCGCCCGGGATGGTGGTGCGCACCGACAGCGAGCGCGTGCTAGACGCCCGCCGCCTGGCGGTCGAGCTGCTGCTGTCCGACCACCCCGCCGATTGCCTGACCTGCGAGCTGTGCGGCAAGTGCGAGCTGCAGCAGTACGCATACGACCTGGCGGTGCGCGAATCGCCCTTCGTCGGGGAGCGCCACCGCGACATCGTGGACGACACTAACCCGTGCTTCTTGCGCGACTACGCCAAGTGCATCCTGTGCGGGCGCTGCGTGAGCATGTGCCGCGACGTGGTGGGCGCGGCGGCCATTGACTTCGCCAACCGCGGGTTCGACTGCCGCGTCGCCAGCCCGTTCGGGCGCCCGCTGCAGGAGACGACCTGCGTATTCTGCGGCCAGTGCGTGCAGGCGTGCCCCACCGGCGCGCTGGTCGAGCGCACGCGCGCGGGCCAGGGGCGGGAGTGGGACTTCTCCACCGTGCGCACCGTCTGCGGCTACTGCGGCGTCGGCTGCGGGCTGGTCTTCCATCTCAACGACGGCGAGATTGTCAAGGTCGAAGGGGACGAGGACAACCCCGTCAACCGCGGGCGCACGTGCGTCAAGGGGCGCTTCGGCTGGGACTTCCTGACCCACGATGACAGGCTCACCACCCCCCTGGTGCGCCGGAACGGCGAGCTGGCGCCGGCGAGCTGGGATGAGGCGCTGGCCGCGGTCGTCGCCAACCTGTCGCGCATCGCCGCCAAGCATGGGCCGGACCGCCTGGCATTCCTCGCCTCCGCCAAGTGCACGAACGAAGAGAATTACCTCATGCAGCGCCTGGCGCGCCAGGTCTTCGGCACCAACAACGTTGATCACTGCGCGCGCCTGTGCCACGCCTCGACGGTCGCGGGGCTGGCGCTGGCTTTCGGCAGCGGCGCCATGACCAACACCATCGCCGACCTGCGCCGCGCGCCGTGCATCTTCATCATCGGCTCCAACACCAGCGAGGGACACCCGGTCATCGCCTACGAGATCAAGCAGGCGGCCAACGACGGCGCCACCGTCATCGTCGCCGATCCCCGCCACATCGAGCTGTGCGATTACGCCGCCCACTGGCTGCGCCAGCGGCCGGGCTCCGACGTCGCGCTGGTCAACGCGATGATGAACGTCATTCTGCGCGAGGGCCTGGCGGACGAGGAGTTCATCGCGGCGCGCACCGAGGGCTTCGAGGAGTTGCGCGCCTCAATAGCGGACTGCACGCCGGAGTGGGCGGAGCCGATCACGGGCGTGCCGGCGGACAAGATCCGCGCGGCGGCGCGCGCCTTCGCGCAGGCCGAGCGGGCGGCGACCGTCTATGCGATGGGCATCACCCAGCACTCCCACGGCACGGATAACGTGCTCGCGCTTGCCAACCTGGCGATGCTCACCGGCAACCTGGGCAAGCCGGGCGCGGGGGTCAATCCCTTGCGCGGGCAGAACAACGTCCAGGGCTCGTGCGATATGGGGGCGCTGCCCGACGTCTTCCCCGGCTACCAGCGGGTGAATGACGACGCGGCGCGCGCCAAGTTCGAGCAGGCGTGGGGCAAGCGGTTGCCGTCGGAGCCGGGGCTGACGGTGGTGGAGATGATGAACGCGGTGGAGGGCGGCGGGGTGCGCGGGATGTACATCATGGGCGAGAACCCGGCCCTGAGCGACCCGGACGTGTGCCACGTGCGCAAGGCGCTGGAGCAAGTCGAGTTCCTGGTGGTGCAGGATATCTTCCTGTCGGAGACCGCGGAGTACGCGGACGTGGTGCTGCCGGGCGCGGCCTTCGCGGAAAAGGCGGGCACGTTCACGAATACGGAGCGGCGGGTGCAGCTCGTGCGGCGGGTGCTGCCGCCGCCCGGAGAGGCGCGCGAGGACTGGCAGATACTGCTGGAGGTGGCGCGCGCGGCGGGGCAGGATTTCGGCCTCCACAGCGAGGGCGCGGTGTTCGACGACGCGGCGGCGCTGACGCCGTCGTACGCGGGCATGAGCCACGCGCGCCTCGCTGCGGCGCCGCTGCACTGGCCCTGCCCGGCCCCGGATCACCCCGGCACGCCGATCCTGCACACCGAGCGCTTCACGCGCGGCAAGGGTTTGTTCCACGCGGTTGCGTATCGCCCGCCGGCGGAGGAGCCGGACGACCAATACCCCCTCATCCTCACCACCGGGCGCATCCTCTACCACTTCCACACCGGCACGGTGTCGCGGCGCTCGGCGGCGCTGCACTGCCTGGTCCCCAGTGGGCACGTCGAGATAAACCCGGTCACGGCGGCGGAGCTGGGCGTCGCTGACGGCGACTGCGTGCGGATCGCGTCGCGCCGGGGGGAAATCACGATCGCGTGTCATGTCACCGAGCGGGTGGACCGGGGTGTGGTCTTCATCCCCTTCCACTTCGCCGAGAGCGCGGCGAACGTCTTGACCAACGCGGCGCTCGACCCGCAGGCCAAGATCCCCGAGTTCAAGGTGTGCGCCGTACGCGTCGAGCGGGCATAGCGCGACGCTGTGGCGGCCGTTGGCACAGTCGGGGTCGCGTGGTATACTGATTGGGGAAGCGTGACATGGGTGAGCGGCTCATAGAGATTGAGGTCGAACGGCTGCCGGAGGGAGGGTATCTTGCCACCAGCCCGGTACTGCAAGGGCTAGTGGCCCAGGGGCGCACTCTCGCCGAGACCCTGGAGATCGCCCAGGACGTTGCCAGAAAGCTGATCGAATCCCACATGGCGCACGGGGACCCGCTGCCGCCCGAATTGCCGCAGCCGCCGGAGGGGCCGATTCACCTGCGCATCGCGGTAGCCGCCTGATGGGGCGACTGGCAGGCTTCACCGCCGCCGACGTGATCCGACGCCTGCGGCGCGCCGGCTTCGTCTTCGATCGCCAGGCGAAGGGCAGTCACGAGATCTGGTTCCATCCGGTGACGAGGCGGCGCACCACGGTTCCCAATCATCCGGGGGAGTTGCCGGAAGGAACCGTCAGGGCTATCGTCCGCGCAGCCGGGCTGTCCGTGGACGAGTTTCTGGAGCCGTAGGGCAGGAGCTTGCCTCCTGCCCAGGACGCCGCAAGGGGCAGAAGACGAGCTTCTGCCCTACGGAGCTAACGCGGCCCTCGACCCGCAGGCCAAGATCCCCGAGCTCAAGGTGTGCGCGGTGCGGCAGTGGGGCAGGATTGCATCCTGCCATCTGGTTCGCAGATTGAAAATCTGCGCCACCAGCGGGCGGCGTTGTAGGCGCGGATAGGTGGGAACCCGAACTATCTGTCAGAGGGACACATGCGCAGCAAGATCTCCTTCTGGGCCGCGGTAAGCCGCGCGCCGTTTTTCACTGGCTCGGTGCTGCCGGTCGGCCTGGGCGCGGCGGCGGCCTGGTATCAGAGCGGGCAGTTCCACTTTGGGCTGTTTGCGCTCACGCTGGTGGGCGCGGTGCTGATACACGCCGGGGCCAATATCACCAACGACTACTACGACCATCTCTCCGGGGCCGACGACATCAACTCCAACTACTGTACCCCGTTTTTCGGGGGCAGCCGCATGATCCAGCAGGGGCTGATGACGCCGCGGGCGACGCTGATCGCGGGCCTGGCGTGCCTGGGCGCGGCGGCGGCCATCGGGATCATCCTCACCTGGCTGCGCGGGTGGCCGGTCTTGGCCCTCGGGGTAATCGGCATCCTATCGGGGTTTTTCTATACGGCGCCGCCATTCAAGCTCGGCTACCGGGGGTGGGGCGAGCTGGCGATCGCGCTTGACTTCGGGGTGCTGATGGTGGCGGGGGCGCAGTACGTGCAGGCGCGGGAGATAACGGCGGTGGGGCTGGCGGCGTCCGTGCCGGTGGCGCTGCTGATGATGCAGGTCCTCTACGTCAACGAGTTCCCGGACGCGCCCGCCGACGCGCAAGCCGGCAAGCGCCACCTGGTGGTGCGCATGGGGCCGGCGCGGGCGCGCTTCGGCGTGCCGGCGATATTCGTCGTGACCTATGCCAGCATCATCGCGGCGGTCGCATACGCCCTGGCGCCGGCGTGGTGCCTGCTGGGGCTGCTCAGCGCGCCCCTGGCGGTGGGGGCGTCGGCAGTGATCCTGCAATACCACGGCCAGCCCAAGCGCCTTGTGCCGGCCAGCGCCATGACCATCGGCGCGCACGCGCTGACCGGGATCCTGCTCATCCTCGGCTACGTCCTCGGCGCGGCGGCGCCGCACTAGCTCGATTTCCCCTTGGCTTGCGAAACGCCCAAGCTCCCCCGGCGCCGCGGCGCGGGAGGCAAGCGGCCGCCCGTGCCGAAGTCTTGCGGCGCACATGCGCGGAAGGAGAGCCCAGGGCATGAAGGTCTTCGCAGTCGTCTGCTTGCTATTGTGCGCCTGTCAGGTTGCGGGGGGCGTGCGGCCTCTGCGGGCGTTCTACCGCGGCATCCGAAGGGGACACCTCGCGGAGTTTACCCCGAGCGCAGTCGAGGGGCTCGGAACCTCGCCTCTGCCGAGATGTCGTAACGCTGCCCGGCCTCAGTCTTCCAGCTTAGGGCCCCTCGCTCGTCGCTGGCCGCCTCGACGGGGCTACCGTTGCACGTTAGGCGCAGGTCGAGGCCGCTCGTCGCCAGTGTGCACCGGCGCCCTGCAAGGCTGGTGATCGAAGCCGAGGCGAGCCGCCCCTGCGCCCAGGTCACGTCCACCTCGAAACCGCCGCGGGCGCGCAGGCCGCTGACACTGCCCTCGGGCCACGCCGTCGGCAGCGCGGGCAGCAGGTGAATCACCCCGCCGCAGCTCTGCAGCAGCATCTCCCCTATCGCCCCGGCTCCGCCGAAGTTGCCGTCGATCTGGAAGATGCCTGGGGGATGAAGATCCAACAGGTTGGGCAAGGTGAAGTCGGTCAGCAGGTGCTTGAGATGCTCATAGGCGAGATCACCTTCGCCGAACCGCGCCCACAGCGCCGCTACCCAGGCGCGGCTCCACCCTGTGTGCCCGCCGCCCGCGGCCAGCCGTCGCTCCAGCGAGACGCGCGCTGCACGCCACAGGTCGGGCGTGTCGGGGGTAATCTGCTCCCCCGGAAACACCGCATACAGATGGGAGAGGTGGCGGTGGCCGGGCTCGGCCTCCTCGTAGTCCTCCAGCCATTCCTGAAGCTGGCCGTGGCGGCCGACTTGCAGCGGCGCCAGCTCGCGCAGGATCCGCCGCCAGCGTTCCCGCTCCTGGGCATCGCACCCGAGCATCTCGCTCGCCCGGATGGCGTGGGTCAGGACCTCGTGGATCAGCTCGAGGTCCATGGTCGCGGCCACACACAGGCTGACGGGGGTGGAGCCGCCGACGAAGGTGTTCTCCGGCGACTGGGAGGGCGCTGTCACCAGACGGCCCTGCGAGTCGCGCACCAGGTAGTCTTCGTAGAAGGCCGCGACCTCCCTGATGAACGGGTAGGCGCGCTCGCGCAGGAAGCGGGCATCCTGCGTGTACTGGTAGTGCCACCACAGATGCTGGGCGAGCCAGGCTGCGGCGCCGGTCCACACATCCCAGCATGGCGCCTCGGGAGTTGCGCGGTCCCACACGTCGGTTTGGATTGGAAGGCAAATGCCGCGGCAGCCGTAGAGGTCCTGCGCCGCCTTGCGCCCTTCGGGCAACGCCCGCTGCAGGTAGCCGAACAAGGGCTCGGTGCATTCGCTTAGATTGCCGACCTCGGCGGGCCAGTAGTTCATCTCGATGTTTACGTCGTGGTGGAAGTCGGAGCCCCACGGCGGATCGAGCCCTTCGCTCCACATGCCTTGGAGGTTGGCGGGTTGGTCACAGGAGCGGGAGCTTGCCATCAGCAGGTAGCGGCCGAACTGAAAGTAGAGGGCGAAAAGCTCGGGATCGGACGCGCCGTCGCGGGCGGCCTGGAGGCGTTCGTCCGTGAACGCCTCCGCGCCGGCTCGGGAGGGATCGCCCAAAGTCAGGCGCACGCGGTCGAACATCGCGCGGTGCTCGGCGACGTGAGCGTGGCGCAATGTCTCGAGGTCCGCAGGCAGCGCCCCCAGGCGCGCGATACATGCATCGCGGGCGGGGCCGCCGTCCCATGAGACTTCGACGGTCGTCAGCACCAGCAGTTCGTCCGCCGCCTCGACGCGAAGGCCCGCGCCGCCGTCGCCGGCGGCGCTCACCGTCCCGCCGGACGCGACGACGCGTGCCGCGACGGCGAACTCGATGCCCTCGTCGAAGCGCCCCACGAAGCCGCAGACTCCGTTTTCGGCCCACGGGGTGAGCGTGCACTCGGGGTCGTCGGTGCGGCTGAGGGCGATGTCGGCGGTGATGCCCGCCGGCGCGTCGCAGGTCACCGAGGTGATGATCGCCTGGTGTGGAACCGAAGCGAAGCACGTCCGCCGCCAGGACGCGCCATCGTGCTGGTAGGCGACCAGGGCCATGCCGTCGGCGAGGTGGAGCGTGCGCGCGTAGCCCGAGACCGCCGCGTGGCCAGGGAATCCCAGCGTGAGGTCCCCCGCCGTCTGGTAAGGCTGAACGCGGCGCGCATGGCCGCTGAGATGGCGGACGGCGAGTTCCGCGGCTTCGATCAGACTGCCGGCGGAAAACAGGCGGCGGATCTCGGGCAGGTGCTGGTGTTTGGGCTCGGTGGTGCGGTCGCGGGTCTTGCCGCGCCACAAGTTCTCGTGGTTGAGGGCAAGGCGCTCGGCGGGCAGTCCTGCGAACACCATTACGCCGAGGCGCCCGTTGCCGATGGGGAAAGCCTCCATCCACCGGATCGCTGGGCGGTTGAGGCGAACGGCTGGATCGTCCAATGGCAAGCCTCCAACGGAGATTGGGGCAGCGGGCGGCCACCCCCAGGCCGGGTTTGTCCCTTCTGTGGAGCGCGCGCCTACACCTCCCGGCGCTGCGTGGGCGGTGAGACTGATATCCGCTCACAGGCGGGACGCGCCCGATCGTGAGCGGCCCTGCCGGGACCTGCCTCGTAACGGCGGGTGTGACCGTTCTTAGTGGGGCAAGCTACTCTCATGTCCATACCCGCAGCAGGTCTCCCAATGGTGGGGCAGGCGTCCCGTGGCTAGGTCGCCGGCGGCGACCGCCACCCCGGCCCGATGGGTGGCTAGAACCTCAGCCGAAAAGTCGGTTTTCGGCTGAGCTTCTAGTACTACAACGCGACTTCGCCTCTGTGCCAGCGCGCGAGCCCGGTCTGCAGCCTTACAGGTAGGCAAGATTCGCAGTTCAATTCATACATCTGTTTGCGACCAGGACTGTTATTCTCGCCTCGGCAAGCGGAATATGCGCACCCGAGGCAATTTGAAATCAAAGTTACGTTGTAGTACTAGCCCAGATTATGCGTAATGAGCGTGAGGCATTCACCCAGCGAGTGATGTCACCCTGAGCCCTTCGCCGGTGTCACCCTGAGCGCAAGCGAAGGGTCTTGGCCCGGCTCAGGGTAAACTCCGCGAAGCGGCTAGGCCTACGGCCGCCGTGGCGGTCGCGCGCGACCTAGCCACTTGCCCGCCTCTGGCGGGGGTCTTGCCGCGGCGGTTGCAAGCGAAGCGAAGGGTCTTGCCATCGCGGTTGCACATTCCCTGCCAAGATTCTTCGCTATCGCTCATCTATGAAAGCGCTCCGCTTGTCAAGGGGTTCATGTTGGCATTTCGGTTACCAGTGACATACGTTGACGCACCCGGTTCCGATCAGGTCGGATTCATCTATTCGCCATCTTGGTGGCAGAG
>Ga0315294_10002692_pt1 | contig 19365 bp, 25 predicted proteins | sample YL17G13_40_MG_FD_203626 | JGI IMG/M metagenome (GOLD analysis project Ga0315294, IMG submission 203626) | Sediment microbial communities from Yellowstone Lake, YNP, Wyoming, USA - YL17G13_40 | ecosystem: Environmental > Aquatic > Freshwater > Lake > Sediment | place: USA: Wyoming | collected...
GCGTTCATAGGAGTCCGGCGGCTCGATCCCAAAGACGTCTCTATACTTGAAGTCCATCTTGAGGCGGCTCAGGCACGACTTCGGGCCCGGCTGCTTCGCCTGGATGACGAGGGAGACGCCTTCGTCCGGCTGGACGTTGAAAACGAGGACGTTGGGCGCTGGCCCCTCGGGTAGCACAGGGAAGATGGAATGAGGCGCCCTCTTGAAGACGACCACAATCTGGCTCAACCGTCTGTCCAAACGCTTGCCGGCGCGGAGATAGAAGGGCACTCCCTGCCAACGCGAGTTATCCACCAATACCCTGGCGGCGACGAAGGTCTCGGTCTTTGACTTGGGTTTAATGCCGGCTTCCTGAAGATATCCGGGAATGGGTTCGCCGGAGACGACGCCTGGAGCGTATTGCCCGCGGACAATCCATTTGTCGAGGGCGTCAGGTGGAAAAGGCCTGAGGGAGCGGAGGAGTTTGACCTTTTCATCCCGGATTGGTTCCGCAGCGAAGGAGGCTGGAGGCTCCATCGCCACCAGGGAGAGCATCTGAAGCATGTGGTTCTGAAACATGTCCCGCAGGAGGCCGGTGCGGTCGAAGTAGGCGGCGCGATGTTCAACACCCAGGGCCTCTGCCACCGTGATCTGGACGTGATCCACGTAGTGCCGGTTCCAGACAGGCTCAAAGATGGAATTGGCAAACCTGAAGACCAATATGTTCTGAACCGTGTCCTTTCCAAGGTAGTGATCCATGCGGTAGATTTGCTCCTCGGCGAGGAACTTTGTGAGAGCGCGATTGAGAGCGACGGCGCTTCTCAGGCCGCGACCGAAGGGCTTCTCCACGACCAGGCGAACCCAGGGCGGCTCGTCTCTTCCGGTTCGCGTCAACCCGTGGCGGCCAAGCCGGATGACTACGCTGCAGAAGACGTTGGGATAGGTGGCCAGGTAGAAGATGCGGTTCCCTTGAGTGGCGTGCTGCCTGTCCAGTTGCTCGAGGTTGTTTGATAACTCGGAGTAGCAGGAGGCATCCTGATAATCGCCGACCTGGTAGTGACAGAGACGAAGAAAATCGTCCAGTTCCGAGCGGGGGCAGTCTCCCGAGACCTTCTTGATCGCATCCTTGACCCGGGCTCGAAACTCGTCGTCACTCAAAGGAGTCCGTGCATAGCCCAGCACGTAGAAACCCTGGGGCAAGAGCCGCCTGAGAAAAAGGGAGAACAGCGCCGGGATGAGTTTTCTGCTTGTGAGGTCCCCGGAAGCGCCGAAGATGACCAGCCCGCAAGGTTCCGGCGCAGGTTCCAGGCAGAAATCTTCCTGCCCGATGATGTCACAGCCCACTTTTCCGAGCATCATCTCTGGCGAAAGCCAACTCCGTCTCCGCCAGTTGGCATCCCCAGTTACTGACTACGCAAGCATCGCGCGCAGGTTGCGAAGGCTTATGGCGGCGCTCTCCAGGGGGTCACGCTCGCAGGTATCCTGCTCCACTGTGAACCAAACGACCCCCGCCTCGCGACACGCGGGGATGATGCGTTTCCAGTTGAGGTTGCCCTCGCCCACCTCAACGAACACCTGGGTCATCATGTTCGGGCTATTGCGGATGGACATGTCCTTTGCATGGAGCAGGGGAAGGCGCCCTTTCATCCTGGTGATCCAGTCCGCCGGGTCAGCGCCGCCATGCTGCACCCAGTAGGTGTCAATCTCGGCCTTCACCAGCGCCGGGTCGCTGTTCTCATAGAAGAGTTGCAGGCCCGGCTTGTTACCAAACCGCTCGAACTCGAAACTGTGATTGTGATAACCCAGCGTTATCCCCGCCTTGAGGAGGTCCGGGGCGATCTTCGTCATGACTCGCCCGAATTCGCAAAACCCCTCGGCGGTGCGGAACTCATCGGGCATTACGGCGATGGTTGCGGAGGAACACTCCAGCACCTTCAGTTCATCAATCAGCCCGGGCAAGTCTTTCTGAAGCCGGTTGAGGTCGGTGTGGCAACCTGGCGCTGCCAGTCCCTCCCCTTTCAGCACGGCGGCGAATTCCTTTGCACTCAACGGCCCCAGGCCGGCTAACTCCACCCCTTCGTAGCCGATCTGCTTTACTTTCTTCAGAGTGGCAGTGGCATCCGCGGCGGTCTTCATGAGATTTCGCACGGTAAAAAGCTGTAGAGCGATTCTTTCCTTAGGCATCCTTATTGTTCTCCTTTCACGGACGCGTGTATCTTAACCGAGGTGAGCTGTGCCTGGCAAGTCTGATGCGTGCCCTACGAGGCCGGATGCGCGGGGTCGCCCTCTTTCGATGCGGTGGGCATGGTAGTAAGCGCATGGCCGCCGAAAGCCTGGCGCAGCACCGCGATGACTTTGTTCGAGAACAGATTCGGCTGCCGCGACTCGAAACGCTTGAAGAGGGCATGGGCGATTCCCGTGACCGAGACGCCGGAGGCAACTGCTTCCTGAACAGCCCACCTGCCTTCGCCGGAGTCCTCGACGCTGCCTGGCACGGAGGAGAGATCGTGGTCTTTGAGAAAAGCCGCTTCGAGAAGTTCAAGGAGCCAGGAGCGAACGACGCTGCCCTGATTCCAGACGTGGGCAATCTTGCCCAGATCAAGGTGCTCCGAGTAGGGCGAGACTTTCAACATCTCGAAGCCTTCTCCATAGGCCTCGAGGAGGGCATACTCGATGGCGTTGTGCACCATCTTGACGAAATGTCCCGCACCTGTGGGGCCGCAATGCAGATAGCCATCCTTTGGGGCCAGGGTCCGGAGGATGGGCTCCATCCGCTTGAAATCGGCCTCGTCGCCTCCGAGCATCATGCAGTAGCCGACCTTTAGACCCCACACCCCGCCTGATACGCCAGCGTCCAGGTAGTGAATGCCGCGCGGCTTGAGTTCCTCTTCGCGGCGAAGGTCGTCGCGGAAGTAGGTGTTGGCTCCGTCAACGAGGATATCGCCCGGGGAGAGGAGTTTGGAGAGGGAACGGATGTGGTCTTCGGTTGGCTTGCCGGCGGGAAGCATCAACCAGACCACCCTCGGAGGCGATAACTTTGGGGCTAATTCCTGCAAAGAGTTGCACCCGACCGCGCCTTCCTTCTCCGCTTCCAGGACCTTATCGCGGGTGCGGTTGTAAACCACCACCTGGTGCCCACCCTGGAGCAGGCGGCGCGTCATGTTCATGCCCATACGTCCTAAACCAACCATGCCGATTTGCATTTCAACATCCCATCCTTAGCGGCCACGTTTGCATTGAATGGCACCGGCAGTCTGGGTCAATCCCATTGCCTGCCCGAGCGAAAGCGGCGGAAGGGATAGAGAAGGGAAGTTGCTCTACCCCATCACCCGAGTTTCTCCAGGGGCTTGCGGTTGCCGAATTGGCGGGGCACAGATCCTTCTCGCTTGGCTGCCCAGCGGACGGCGTTGGTGATCACTTTCAAGACGTTCGCGTCGTAATAGGTGGGGTGGGTCTCGTGGCCGGGCTGGAAGTAGAAGATGCGCCCGTTGCCGCGGTTGAAACAACAGCCGCTGCGGAAGACCTCGCCGCCGGGGAACCAACTAATCAGGACTAGTTCGTCGGGAGCGGGGATGTCGAAGAGTTCGCCGTACATCTCCTCATGAGGCAGTTCGAAGTACTCGGGCAGGCCGGCCGCGATGGGATGCCCTGGGGCAACGACCCAAAGCCGCTGCTTCTCCCCGGCCTCGCGCCACTTGAGATTGCAGGTGGTGCCCATCATGCGCTGGAAGATCTTGGAGAAGTGGCTGGAGTGCAGAGGTATGAGGCCCATGCCTTCGAGAATGTGATGCTGAACGCGACTCACGATCTCGTCCTTGACCTCGCCGTGCGCCCCATGGCCCCACCAGATGAGGACGTCGGTGTCGGCAAGGACCTTTTCGGTCAGGCCGTGTTCCGGCTCGTCGAGGGTGGCTCCGCGGGCCTGGATGCCGGGCTGACTGTTGAGGTGGTTGGCGATGACGGCGTGCATGCCGTTGGGATAGATTTTCCCGATTGCTTCGTCCTTCTTTTCGTGACGGAACTCGTTCCAAACCGTCACCCGAATGATATCGCTCATGGCATTCTCCTCCCGTAAGGGAACTTGATGATGGCCAGATTATACGACATTTGGCCGGTTTTCATCACAAGCGGAAGTCGCGGCGTCCGTTCGGAGCCAATTGGCGCCCTATTCCGGCCCTCTGAGACGGCAATGACCTCCTCCTGGCAAAAGTGCTCGCCAGTGGCATGGGAGACAGAGTTCCTGCGGAAGAAGAGGCCGGCGCCTTGGGCACAAGACGTTGACGCGATCCATCCAGGGACGTATCTTTCTCTGGACGGCCTGGGGAGATTCCGGCCGGCAACCAGGTTTGTGAAGCGGTAAGGAGGACATCATGAAAGTCAGTTGCATCCCGCTGGATTTCTTGGGCGCGATAGCGGAGGGAAAGGCCAGCGTAGAGGAATGGGCGGCGATGGCCGGTAAACTCGAACTGGACGGGGTGGAGTTCTATATGGGCTTTGTGCCGGGGAGGGAGCCTGAGGCGGTGCAAAGGGCTGCCCGACTATTCACCGACCGAGGACTGTCCATATCCATGCTGACAGGCTACAGCGATTTCATTCACCCGGACGCGGAGGAAAGGGAGAGGCAAATCCGGGAAGTGAAGGAGCAGATTGACTTGGCCGCGCTGATAGGCGCTCCGTATGTGAGGCTTACGCCGGCCGGACGCAGGCACTCTCAAATCGCGTACCGGCAGAAGGTGGCGATGTATGAAAAATACAAGTTCCCGGATGGGAAGCCGCCGTCCGACTTCCGGTCAATACCATACGAACAGGCGCTGAAGTGGGCAGGTGACGGTCTGAGGGAATGCGTGGCTTACGCCGCCTCCAAGGGAAGGGTTATCGCCCTGGAAGACCACCCGCCGTTTGGCTGCACCATCCGCGAGTTCACGGACGTCCTAGACGCGACGGGCGACCCTCGGCTGAAGGTGAACCTGGATACCTCGAACGTGATGGAGGCGGGGGAAGGCGCGGTGGAACTGACCGAAATCGTCGCCGACCGCGTGGTGCACGTGCATGCGAGCGACCGGGACGCAGCACTCGAGCACGTCGTCACGGGGGAGGGAGTGGTGGACTTCCCGGGCGTGTTCAGGATTCTGAAGGAACATGGTTTCGACGGGTGGCTATCACCGGAAGCGGTAGGCACTAGCGAGGAGAAACTGGCGCGGGCACTGGGGAACGTAAGGCGAATGTGGGAGCAAGCCTAGACGCCGGTGGCTGCCTTCCAATCCGCGCTGGCGCTATCGCCAATGGTCATCCGAGTGGTCCGAGCAGACGATCACGTTGGCTCCCGGCCCGAAGCGGTGGACGCGCCTGGGCGCGCGCCATGACTTGATGCACCTTTGCAGGTGGGGAGAGATCGCCAAAGTCCTGCACAACCTGAACTTCGACATCATGCTCGTGCTGCATCCTTTGAACATAGTCGTTTTCGGGCGCAGATAAACTGCTCCCCTACATTACCCCCCACGCAATCGCCCCCGCATGTTTCCTGTAGGGGCGGGATTCGCCGCGGCGGATTCCTACGCGTGTTCTCTGTAGGGGAGGACCTCGTGTCCTCCCTCTTTTCTCCTCGGGCGCATCCGTCCAAGCCTGGACGGACGCCCCTACATTACCCCAGGAAATTGCTCCCCGAATGTTCCTGTAGGGGCGGACCCCCGTGTCCGCCCTCTTCGTCTTGGCCCGCTTCGCCAAGGTAGTTCTGGCTAGCCTACTTCCCCGTAGTAGCTCCGGCTGCGTGGGCTGAACGTAGGCTGGGCCTAGGCTGAACGAAGGCAGGAAGCTCTCTCGCCTTGTCCTGGATGTGAGGTCACGCTTTCCAGGACACCCGTTCGTCAACGATGCTGACTGAGTTCATTAGCAACCCCGGAGACTACCAGAATGGGAGGTCCCCGTTAGGTTTCCGTTAGTTCTGCTTGAAACCCATTGACAGGCATTTGTGGGCCGTATAATGGCTGCAAAGAAAGGAGGTGATAACAAATGGCAGTCGAGAAAGCTATTGGGTCGTCGAGTTTGGTGGAGGTCATTGACCGGATTCTGGACAAGGGCATAGTCATTGATGCGTGGGTGAGGATCTCCCTGGTCGGAATCGAGCTGCTGGCGATTGAGGCCCGGGTTGTGGTAGCCGGGGTAGACACCTTCCTCAAGTACGCCGAGGCTGTCGGCCTCACGGCGGCCGAGGCCGCCTAGGCGGCAACGTCAAACCCAAGGAGAGGCATCGAGTGCCGATGGCACTCGATGCCTCCGAGAAAACAGGGACTCTAATGAGCGGATGCAGAGTCCACGAAAACGATGAATGACGGAGAATCGAGCAAGAATGAAGAGAGGTGAAAGGAATGGGACGAATTGAGGAGATGCGCAGCCTAACAGAACATCTGGTCCAGGCTCACAAAGACCGGACGGAGGCCCTCGAGCCGCTAGCAGCTGAGACTGCCAGCCAGTTGGCAGGATTCCATGCAGACCGCGCTGAGATGGCAGCGGAACAGCGAGAGCGGCTGAGGGAGGCCCTCGAGCCGCTAGCAGCTGAGACTGCCAGCCAGTTGGCAGGATTCCATGCAGACCGCGCTGAGATGGCAGCGGAACAGCGAGAGCGGCTGAGGGAGGCCCTCGAGCCGCTGGCACCTGAGACTGCCAGCCAGTTGGCAGGATTCCACGCAGCTCGCGCTGAGATGGCAGCGGAACAGCGAGAGCGGCTGATGGAGGGTCGTAGGCAACTGGCGTCGGAGACGGCGGCAATGTCGGAGGAACTTCATGAGGAAACCCTGGGAGTGGCCGAGGCCTGGCGGCAGATGGCAGCGCCGATCACGCGGGAGCGGCTGGGGGGCGGAGAGAAGCAAAGACCGGCGCGATCTCACACCGACGACCTCACGGCTATCCAGGGCATCGGCCCCACCACTCAGAAACGACTCCTCACCGGCGGCATCCGCACCTTTAGCCAGTTAGCCAAGGCCTCACCGGAGAGAGTCAAGAAGATCATCGGCCCTGGGTCACGGGCTGGCGTAAAGGAGTGGATCGCTCGCGCCGGGGCGCTGGCCGGAACCGGCTAATGGCCGACCAGATGGAGAAAGATGGCTGGATCAGGGAGAGAAAGGAGTCCATCCGATGCACGTGAAGAGGTTCAGTCATCTTCTCCATTCCGTCCCAGCGAAACAGATGGAGGCAGCGACAAGCGAATTTCGAGGAAGGCTAGGCTATCAACAGGAGGGGGCAAGAAATGAGGATTACGCGCGATCGTGAGAAGTGGCACAGCATCGAGGTGGCCTGCGCTTTTTGCCAAGGCAGAGGTAAAGACCCCTTCGGCATCATGTCGCCCGCAGCCATCTGCCAGGTGTGTGGGGGACGGGGCGTGTGCACGGTTTACGGGCCAACGGCTACCTGTGCTTATTGCCAGGGCACGGGCGTCCACCCGCACTCGCGCTTGACGTGCGCGACTTGTGGTGGGATCGGATCACTGGAGGTATCGGAAGACGCCGTAGCGTGTCCCGGTTGTAAAGGAACGGGGCGCGAGTCAGATTATGAATACCCCGACAGCGTGCTTTCGTGCGGGCATTGCGGGGGCAAAGGAGTAGTTGCTGCCAGGCATCAGAAAGGAAGCCAGCCGGGCAGGAAGAGGCACAGCAGAGTAACCTTAGAGGAGGCACGAATATGAGTGTTATGCCGAGAATTGGGGCAGACGACGGATCCACAGTGTTGCACGTGCAGCCGCGGGCGGACTTCGTGGAGACCCCTACCGTCAAGGACGTGACGGAAAGGGCTATTTCCTACCTGGAGGCTGGTTTTCCGGTTCACTTTCGCGGTCCTGCCGGCACCGGCAAGACCACGTTAGCCCTGCACGTGGCGGACCAACTCACTCGGCCGGTGATGCTCATCGCCGGTGACGAAGAGTTCGCCACCTCTGACCTGATCGGCGGGCAGCATGGCTACCGCTACCGGAAAGTGATTGACCGGTTCATTCACTCCGTCCTCAAGTACGAGGAGGACGCGGTGCAACGCTGGATTGACCACCGTCTGACCACGGCCTGCCGGGAGGGCTTCACGCTCATCTACGACGAGTTCACGCGTTCCCGGGCAGAGGCGAACAACGTGCTGCTAGGGGTTCTGGAGGAGCACTTGTTGATCCTGCCCAAGATGGGGAGTAGCGATCAATACGTCGAGGTGCATCCCCAGTTCAGGGCCATTTTCACCAGCAACCCGAGGGAATATGCCGGCGTGCACGAGGCCCAGGATGCCCTCAGCGATCGGCTGATAACCATCAACCTGGACTACTACGACCGGGAGACGGAGATAGCCATCGCTGCGGCGCGATCCAGGATGTCCCTCGAGGATGCGGCTCGGATCGTGGACATCGTAAGGGATTTTCGCGACTCCGGCGAGCACATCCAGACGCCGACCCTGCGGGCCTCCATCATGATCGCGAAGATCCTGGCCAGGCAGCAGTTACGCCCCAGGGCCGACGAACCGCGCTTCGTTCAGACCTGCCTGGACGTGGTGGAGTCGAAGGCCGTCCTTACGGCCACGGCCGACGAGCGGAGATCGCGCCAGAGGGACATCTTGCTGGAATTGATCCGGCATCATTGCCGGTAGGCGCCCCGGTGGCTACCGCTGAGAACTGGCGCGTGCAATGCAGGGGAAAGGAGTTTGAACAAATGAATGTAAAAGGGCTGAGTGACCTCGCGAAAGTAAAGGGGCTGGGTGACCTCGCCACCAGCCAGAACATCTTCAGTCGCCCCCTACCATCCACTAGAGCGCAGAAAACTGCCGAGTTGGCAAGGATGGAGAACGAAAAGGCCCGGCTGCGGCGGGAACTGAGCATGTGGATCGCCATGTGCATTGCAAATGAGAAACACGCGCAGAATCGGCTGCGCCAGGTTCACAAACGCATAGGGTTGCTACAGCGAGCTCTCGACGATGAGTCGGTGGAAGGAGCCACGGAGACGACGCAGAAGGAGAAGCCCGGCGGGCAACAATGGCGAGAATTACGCCTCGAGTACTGAGGGTGCGCTTTCCGAACAGGGAGGAACAAGAATGGTCAGGCCAACGTCTGGTAGGAAAAAGATAGAGAGACCGGAAGGGGAAGGTGTAACGATTGACCTTGGCTTCGGCAGCATCTTCAAGGGTATCGGCAGTTTCATAGACCTGCTATCCGGGATGCTGGAAGAGGGCAAATCCGAGGTCAGCCGCAGCGGAGAGATCAAGTTCAAGGGTGCCGACCGGCTTCGTGGCGTTTACGGCTTCACCGTAAGGAGTGGCATCGGCGGCATCCCCCAGGTGGAGCGGTTCGGCAATATCCGCGAGACGGTGGAAGGCCCGGTGGTGAGCGAGACGCGCGAGCCCCTGGTTGATGTCCTGGATGAGGACAAGGCCGTCCTCATCGTTGCCGAGTTGCCCGGGGTCACCGAGAAGGACATTCAGGTCGAGGTCAAGGACGATGTCCTTTCCGTGTCAACGTCAGGAGAGAGGGAGTATGCCAAGGAGGTTCTATTGCCTGCCATCGTTGATCCAACCACGATGAGGAAATCCTACAAGAACGGAGTGCTGGAAATCAGGCTGGAGAAAGCCCAGCAATAGAGGAGAGCAGTTTGCACAACGGAAGCAGGCCGGTTAGACATTTCAGCCTTCACCGCATCGGCAACACTGAGCTCAGGGTAGTTTCCGACGTGGAGGCGGGCGTAATCCCCTTCATAGAGATCGAGGAAGGAGTTCTGGCGCAATACGCCCGGACTGTCAACTGGCCGCACCAGGTGGTGACCTTGTTCGTCTTGCAGGATCTGGAGCCCTTGCTCAGGCACCTGTCTAGGGCTGCGGCATCGCCGCCAGGGGTCATGGATGGTCTGGGGCACAAGCCGGTGGTCAACGTTTACGATGCGGCGAGCCTTCAGGCCTGTCACGTCTTCGTCAACCAGCAGGCGATGACGAAAGAAGGATATTGGGACGACCAAGCGGCGGTTAGGGCACTGCTGGCCCACGAGCACGCCCATCCCCTGGCCGAATGCCAAACGACGCGCTCTTCCAGGATGCTGAAATTAAACCTGTCGTGTCAGAGCACGCTGCCCCTGTCCCCATCGGAGGCGGGGTCAAAGGAATGGATGGACAAGATACATGGCCTGCTCACCGAGGCGGCGGAGAAACTCTGTGTCCACGCGCCGCGCGAGATATTCGCCAATGACGTTACCATCCGAAGCGGTTTCAGTGACTCATTGTTCCATCTGGATCTGCTAAACGTGCAGCGCGCCGCTCAAGGCGTTGCCTCCAGGAAGATTTTGCAGCGGCAGTTGGAGGCCGAGGAGAGCCTCACCCCAGCCGGGGCGAACTTGATGTTGGTCATAGGTGACATCAAGGGCCATCTCGACCTGGCCCTGGAAACAGCCTCCTTCTACCGACAAGAGAAGATTGGGGAGGCAAAGGAACTGGAAAGGATCCTCTTTTCGGAGGTCATGTCCAGCCTGGAACCAGAGGTGGGCCGGGCCTATGAGAGGCTCAGAGACACATTCGTGGCCTTTCCTACCGATACTTCGCCCCAGGAACTGGCAGGTTTTGTCAGGTTGATGGTCAACATATTGGCCGCAGTCCTCGCGGCAAAGGGCCTGCAATTGGAGTATGACCTGAGCGTGACGGAGAAGTAAAGCGATGAAGCAGGCCAAAGCACGGCCCTCCGAGAATGAAGAGGCCACGAACCTGAACGTCGAGCACGAAGGGCAGCGAAGCAAACCCGTGGGCGAAAAACCGCTTTCGCTGCGGGTGCGGGAGGCGCAGGCCAAGGACGTTGGGCGGGGCATCGCGCGGCTGGATCCTCAGGACCTGGAGCGACTTGGGGTGGGTATCGGGGACGTCGTGGAGATCGTAGGCAAGCGGCGGACGGTGGCCAAGGCGATGCCGGCCTACGTGGCTGAACGGGGCCAGAGCCTGATTCAGGTGGACGGGATCGTGCGCGAGAATGCGCAGGTCGGCCTTGATGAAAAGGTGACGGTGCGCGGCATAGTCGCCCAGCCAGCCCGGAGGGTCATGCTGGTGCCCCTGGAGGAAATGCGGGCAGGAGGTGGAGCCCAACACACTCGCTACATCTCCCGCCTCCTGGAGGGAATGGCCGTCACAAGCGGCGACAGGGTGCGGGTGGACCTTTTCGGCACCCGAGCCCAGGACTTCAAGGTGGCGGAGGTATCTCCGGAAGACGTCGTTCTCATCCAGCCTGGCACCGCCGTCAAGATCAAGGACAAGACCGCTCCCACCCCGAGGGTGAGCACAGTCACCTATGAGGACATAGGCGGCTTGCACCGGGAACTTCGACGTATCCGGGAGATGATAGAGCTACCCCTGAAGTATCCCGAGGTCTTCGAGCGGCTGGGCATTGATGCCCCGAAAGGTGTGCTCTTGCACGGCCCACCCGGCTGCGGCAAGACGCTGATCGCCCGCGCCGTGGCCAATGAGACGAACGCCTATTTCACCCACGTCAACGGTCCGGAGATCATAGACAAGTGGTATGGGGCCAGCGAAGCCCACCTGCGCAGCCTCTTTGAAGAGGCAGGTCGTCACGCTCCGGCGATCATCTTCATTGATGAGATTGATGCCATTGCCCCGAAGCGGGAGGAGATGGGCGGCGACCGGCAGGTGGAACGACGCGTCGTGGCTCAACTGCTGGCCTTGATGGACGGGCTGGAGTCCAGGGGCAACGTGATCGTCATTGCGGCGACGAACATTCCTAACACCCTTGACCCTGCGCTGCGGCGACCTGGTCGCTTTGACCGAGAGATCGCCATCAGCGTGCCCGACAAGGTCGGTCGCCTGGAAATCCTGGAGATCCACAGCCGGGGCATGCCCCTGGCCGAGGACGTGGATCTGGACAGGCTTGCGGCGCTGACCCACGGGTTCGTGGGGGCGGATATGGAGGCACTGTGCCGGGAGGCAGCCATGGTGGCGCTACGGCGATTGATGCCGGACATAGATTTTGCTGCGTCACAGATTCCCTACGAGCGGCTTCTGCAACTGGAGGTCACCATGGACGACTTCCTGGCCGCGCTGGCAGAGGTGGAACCCTCGGCCATCCGCGAGGTCTTCACCGAGGTGCCCGAGGTAAGGTGGGATGAGGTAGGCGGCCTGGAGGATGCCAAGCAGGTGCTGCGCGAGGCGGTCGAGTGGCCTCTCAAGTTCGGCGCTCTTTTCGCTCACGCGAAGACAACGCCGCCCAAGGGTTTGGTTCTGCATGGTGCTCCCGGCACGGGCAAGACCCTGCTTGCCAAGGCGCTAGCAACCGAGAGCGGAGTGAACTTCATCTCGGTGAAAGGCGCCGAGCTGCTCTCGAAGTGGGTTGGCGAGTCGGAGAGGGGGGTGCGGGAGATTTTCCGGAAAGGCAAGCAAGCCCAGCCCTGCATAATCTTCCTCGACGAAATAGACGCGCTGGCGTCGCGGAGAGGGCTGGGCAGTGACTCCCACGTCACCGAGCGGGTAGTCAGCCAGTTGCTGGCTGAACTGGACGGCGTGGAGGAACTGCGAGGGGTGGTGGTCTTGGCGGCCACCAACCGACTCGACATGGTGGACCGGGCTCTGCTGCGGCCTGGACGTTTCGACCTGATCCTGGAGTTGCCCGCTCCCAACCGGCAGACTCGGCTGGAGATCCTGCGCATCCACACGCGGGGCAAACCCCTGGCCAAGGACGTTGACCTGGAAGTTATGGCCAACCAGACCGAGGGGTTGGTAGGGGCTGAACTTGAGGCCATCTGCCGGAGGGCATCCATGCTTGCCATCCGGGAGTTCGTCGAGAGGAACGAAAACCTGGAAGACCATGCAAATTTCAACATCGCCCGGCGGCACTTCGTCGGTGCGCTGGAGGAAATCGCGAAACGATCACCAGAAAGCCGGGGACAGTGAAGCATGAGGGTCGCAGTGAAGTTGGTTCCTGACAAGGTCATGGGTAACGAGCCTCAAAAGAGTGAGCCTGAGCGACAAGCGGAGACTGCAAACGCATAGGCCGATACGGAAGGAGTGATCACCACGAAGTACGTATATGCTATTGTTGCCGGCCGAGAGCGAATGACTTGGGGTCCCATCGGCCTGGGCGGGCAGGACAACGAGGTCTACGCTCAGCCCTACGCGGAAATCGCCGCCGTGGTTAGCGAGTGCCCTCCTCTGGATTTTCATGCCATGGGAAAGGAGAGATTGGTGCTCTACCTGGCTCAGCACCAGCAGGTGACCGAGACGATCATGAAGCGATACGCTACCCTTCTGCCGGTGAAGTTCGGCGCTTTGCTGGAGAACGAGGAAGGAGTGGATAACCTGCTGAGGTGCGGCCACCGTGGTCTGAAGACCGCCCTGGAAGCCATGGCCGGCAAGGTCGAGCTCGAACTGGTGGCCACCTGGGATGCGCAACAGGTCTTCGCTGAGATTGGACTGGAAGAGGACGTAGCAGCGCTGAAGGCAGGAATAGCGTGCCAGCCGGCCCAACGGACCTTGCCCCAGCGGGTGAAACTGGGTCAGATGGTCAAGGCGTCCCTCGACCGCCGGAAGGAAGAATACCAGAGGGCAATCTTGGACTCCCTGGCGAGCCAGGCGGCTGACGTCCAGGTCAACATCTTCTCCGCCGACAGCGTGGTGGCGAATGTGGCCTTTCTCCTGGACGCGGGTGGCCAGGAGGTTTTCTACATGAAGGTGCACGAACTGGATGCCAGGTTCAAGAGCCGACTGAACTTCAAGGTCGTCGGCCCCCTGCCACCATACAGTTTCGGCACTGTCGAGGTGAAGAAGATGGACGCCGGTGAGGTGGACCGAGCGCGTAAACTACTGGGGTTGGGCACAGAGGCGACGATGCGGGAGATTCACACCGCGTTTCGCCGCCAGGCAAGGCGCTGTCACCCTGATGTGGCCCCCGAAGAGGCAGAGGCAAAGGAACGTTTCCTGGAGATCGCGGCGGCGTACGAGGTGTTAACCAGTTGCTGCCGGGGGCAGCTCGACCTTTCTCAGGGCCTGCAGGAGGAAATGCGTAAGGTGCGAGATCGCCGTGTCTGCTCTTTGGACCCGGTGGCGGTTAACCGGGTGCCGCTCGTAGTCGTGCGCCGCTCCGGGGAACTCATGACCTGACCATGGAGAACAGAGCATGACTACGGAAGCGACCGAGCCATCCACCGACGGACGATACGTTTACTGCATCATTGGGAGCGAACAGCCGCGACAGTTCAAGACCAAGGGCATTGGAGAACGCGGTGACGCTGTTTACACCATGCACTACCGGGACTTGGCAGCCGTGGTGAGCGATTCGCCGGTGAGGGAATACGAGAGGACCCGCCACAACATGATGGCGCACACCTTGGTGCTTGAAGAGGCAATCCAGGAGTTGGCCATCCTGCCAGTCAGGTTCGGGACCGTGGCTCCCCGGGCAGAGGATATACCCGAGAAACTGCTCGAGCGTCGCTTCGCGGAGATGCATGCCCTCCTGGACGACATGGAGGGCAATGTCGAACTGGGCCTCAAGGCTCTGTGGCACGAGCGCGCAATCTTCGACGAGATCATCGAAGAGAACGGCGACATCCAGAAACTTCGGGATACCCTGATCAACCGACCGGCTGCGGAGACCTACTTTGAACGCATCCGTCTCGGTCAGATGATCGAAATAGCCATGGCACAGAAGAGAGAAGAAGATGGCGATAGGATACTTTCGGCCCTGCGCCCGATGGCCCTCCGCACGCGGACGAACAAGACTTTCACCGACCGCATGATCTTGAATGCCGCCTTCCTGGTGGACAAGCAGCGCGAGAAGGAGTTCGACGAGGCGATCCATAAACTGGACGAAGAGATGGGACAAAAGGTCATTTTCAAATACGTGGGACCCGTTCCTCCGTATAACTTCGTGGACATCGTGGTGAACTGGGATGGTTGACCAGCCAGGAGTACGGGAGAGGGGTGCTATCGTTGTCTGTGTCTTGGATCCCAACACGGAAAGATCGGAAGTTGCAGTTAGTCGCCGCGAGAGAAGGAGATCAAAGATGGGCTTTCTATTCAACGTGCTGACCCTTCCCGTGCTGGGGCCCGTCCGAGGAGTGACGTGGATCGGGGAGAAACTGAAGGAGCAGGCCGAGCAAGAATTGTACAACGAGGACGCGGTGCGCGCTGAGTTGCTGGCGCTGGAGATGTATCTCGAAATGGGCGAGATCAGCGAGGAAGAGCAACGAGACAAAGAGCAAACCCTGCTGGAACGACTGGAGGCAATCGAGGAATACAAGCAGGCCCAGTAGCGGAAGGACTTTCAGGATCGCTATGGGCGCCGCGGCCGGGTTGGGCGTGGGCGGCCTCGTGGGGAGAGTGAGGCAATCGGAGAATCAGTCTAGGCAAAGCAAGGAGGTGTCATCATGACGGGCAGAGAGATAGCAGAGAGGACCAGGGAGCAACTGGCGAAGGTGACGTCCCTGGAGCCGGGCATCGTGTCAGCCGTTTCGAAGGAAAAGAACGATGGCTGGCGGGTATCGGTGGACATGGTCGAACTCCGTCGCATCCCGAACACGACGGATGTCCTGGCTGTATACCAGGCAGTGGCAGATGATGAAGGAAACCTGGTCAGTTACAAGCGGACGAGGCGCTACCTTCGCAACCAGGTAATCACAGAGGAGTAGAGAAAGGAGGGCAAACTCGGTGGCACACCAAGAGTCGCCCTTTCCAGGAGCTCCAGGGCCCCGCCCTGCTGAACCAACGGAGCATAGGGAAGACCACCGTCGCTACGGCCACGGCCTCTCCTATGGCACAAAGCCGGTCCGGAGAAAGGCCGCTCCTCTGCTGCGGCGAGCTGGCCCACTCGCCCTGGGACAGTTCGAGCAGGAGATTGGCGACGCTTCGACCTTGCTCAGCGTGGTGAGCGAGTCGAACCACCGGGCGGGCTTCCGGCGAGCAAGCGCCGGGGCTGAGGGCCTTGAGAATGGGCGCGCCCGGCGATCGGGCGAGGCAGCGGATGATGGGTGAGGAGCGAGAGGAATCACTTGGAGGTGGCGGCAATGAATGAGAAGGCCAACCAGTTGGGGCGCGAAGTCCAAGACGGCCTGACTGAGCTATGGGATAAGAAGATGTCCGCCCTGATCAGTGAGGCCAAAGAAGAAGCCCTGGCAGAAGCAAAAGCAATGCTGAAGCACGTGATGGTATGGGCAATCCTCGAGGACATCCTGGAGGAGCGTTGGAGTGAACGCTCTCCACGAAACCTACAAGGTCACACAACCAAGCCCTCCGCTGCCACGAAGACAGCCCGACGCGCCGCAAACCGTGAAGACACCGCCCCGCTGGACAGGCAAGCAATCCGGCGGGAGATAGAAGACATCAAAAGAAGTGTTGCCGATAACGAGAGGCTTCTGGGTCAGACTGAAGAGCCTCCTATCAGCGTTGACGAGGTAAACAACCATACGATCGAAGAACCGCTGAGCGTCCCCGGGGACGAACCCGGAGAGGGCTACTACGTCTATGGGATCGTGCAAAACGACAACTGTGCTCCTGTCGGAGAATTACCGCAACAGGGCGTGGATCCCGCCTATCCCGTTTATTCGTTGCGCTACGAAGATATCGGGGCCATCGTCAGCCGGGTCTCCTTGGAAGAGTTCAGCCAGGAGGCCATACAAGCCAACCTGCGCGACATGAAGTGGTTGGAAGCCGGGGTGGCAGCCCACCAACGCACACTGGATGCAGTCTCAGCCTGTCGTAGCGTCATCCCCATGAAGTTCTGCACCATCTACCAAAGCAAAGACGCCATTCTCCAGATGATGGCCAGGCATTACCCCGAATTCGCGGACGACCTGGCGCGCCTCAAGGGCAAAGAGGAATGGGGAGTCAAGGTATATTGCGATAGCAGGGTGTTGAGCGAGAGGATCGCAGCGGGCAGTGAGCGCGTGAAAAAGCTAGAGGCCGAGGCGCGCGAGAAGCCACGGGGAGTTGCGTACTTCCTGAAGAAAAAGGTGGACGAGACCGTCGCCGACGAGGCAGAGCGAGCCACGGACGAATGTGCCCAGCACAGCCACCAACGCCTCTCCCGACTGGCGGAGGAGGCTGTGATGAACCCTCTGCAGGACAAGGAGGCCACAGGCCGAGGGGAAGAAATGGTGCTCAACGGAGTTTTCCTGGTTGATAAGGAAAAAGTCGAAGCCTTCCGGGCAGAGGCGGGGAGCCTGGGAGAGGAGTATGGTGACCTGGGGTTCAGTTACGAGACGACCGGCCCGTGGCAGCCATACAATTTCATCACCGTCGGGGCAGAGAGTGAAGGAAAGAAGTGACCCGACCGCTAGAGCGAGAGAAAAACGTGGGGCTCCTGGAACTACTCGACCGCATCTTGGACAAGGGAGTGGTCATAAGCGGGGACATCACCATCTCCGTCGCCGACGTGGATCTGATCTACCTGGGCCTGAGATTAATGCTTAGCTCGGTAGAAACGATGGAGAAGACGCGCCCGATGGCAACCACCAGTTCCGGAGCATTCCAGCCCGCGGTGGGCGCGCGGCAGTGAAATGACAATGGGAAAGGAAAGGACTTGTCCTGAGCTCAGCCGAAGGACCGAGGAGATGCGTGCCCCAGGCTCGGGGCGGTATATCTACGCCATCGTGGACGGGAGCGACCAGTTGGTGACGGAACAGCGGGGCTTTGATGGTGCCCCACTCCACAATCCTGGTTTTCGAGAGATCGGGGCCGTGGTGAGCCGGGCCCCCCTGGTCAAGGTCGAGGTGAGCGTGGAGAACGTGACCCTCCACGAGTGTATCGTCGAGTCCCTAGCGGAGGATCACGCCGTCTTGCCTGTGCGTTTCGGCACCATCCTGTCCGACGACGAGCGAGTCTTGGCCATGCTTGAGGAGCACTACGGCTCGTTCGTTGAACGCCTGGATCTGGTTAGGGGCAAGGTGGAGATGGGCCTGCGCGTCCTCTGGCGGGGCGCGTCGGTGCGAGAGGAGACGATCGCCGGCGATAGGCGAGTGGAAAAGGTCAGGGTCGAGGCTGCCGCCGCTTCCGCTGGAAGGCGCTACCTCTTGCGCCGCCTGGAGGAGGAACTGGTTAACCGGATCGTAAAGAATAGGGCCGAGCTGCTGGCCGCCGAGATTAACGCCCCTCTGCTGAAGCATGCCGCCGCCAGCCGACTGAAAACCCTGGTGACCCCCAGCATGGTGATAGACGCTCGTTACCTGGTGGATAAGGACAAGGTTGAAGCTTTTGGGAGGGAGGTCGAGCGGGTGAGGTCCAGCCATCTCCAGCTTGGTTTCCTGTCGAGCGGACCCTGGCCCGCATATAGCTTCTGCGAGGGTGTGCTGGCAAATGATCGCTGAAAAGGTCATTTCTCCCCCCGATTGTATCGATGATTTCGCGGCGGAACTGGAGCGTCTCGACAAAACGTTGCCCCGCCGCATCAATGTCAACCCGGAGGGGGCGGAGCAGGGCCTGGCCAAACTGGTGTTGACCATCATTGAACTGATCCGTCGGCTGCTGGAGAAGCAGGCCGTCCGGCGCATCGAGGGTGGCTCGCTGGCCGACGAGGAGGTTGAACGGCTGGGCCAAACCTTCCTGAAACTGGAAGCCAAGATGGAGGAGTTGAAGCGGGAGTTCGGACTGGCGCATGAGGACCTCAACCTAAACCTGGGGCCGCTGGGCAATTTGATGTAGCCAGCCTTCATCGCAGGGGCGACCACGCACATATGCGACCCAGGCGAAGGCGGCGAGCTCGGCGGAGTTGATTGAGAATCTGGAAGAAAGGATACGAACATGACAGCCGAAGGAACGAGCATCGCCTGCCCCACGTTCGGGACTCGAGAAGTCCGTGTTGGCAGGCTGACGGCGCAGATCAACGCCGCCAGAACGGTCGCCGAAAAAGCTCCCTTCGCTCAAGAAGTGATAGATGCGCTGCGGGAACTTCTGGCCTGCGAGGCATATGGCCAGAGCAGCCTGGATTGCATATGCTGTCTCAGTTTTTGCGAACTTTGGAGCAAGACTGCGAGGCTGATACTGAGAGTTAACGCCCTGACGGAGTAAAAAGGAGGTATGTCAACCGTGGCCCAACAGAGAATGCCCACCGCCATCCAGACGACCAACCTGGCTGACATTTTAGAGCGGGTTCTGGACAAGGGAATCATTATCGCCGGCGACATCACCATCTCGCTGGCCGACGTCGAATTGCTGAAAATCAAGATAAGACTCCTCATCGCCTCCGTGGACAAGGCCATGGAGATGGGCATAAACTGGTGGCAGAGCGACCCAGCCCTTTCCTCCAGAGCCAACCAACTGGAGCAGCAGAACGCCCTGTTCAGGGAGCGGCTGGATAGGTTGGAATCTCAACTGGGCGCGGCTATCTGAGGAAAGCCTTTCCCACGTGCCGTCCGCCGGCGGGAGCGCCCCGCCGGTTGGATATTCAATATTCGTCCG
>Ga0315294_10002696_pt1 | contig 19357 bp, 20 predicted proteins | sample YL17G13_40_MG_FD_203626 | JGI IMG/M metagenome (GOLD analysis project Ga0315294, IMG submission 203626) | Sediment microbial communities from Yellowstone Lake, YNP, Wyoming, USA - YL17G13_40 | ecosystem: Environmental > Aquatic > Freshwater > Lake > Sediment | place: USA: Wyoming | collected...
GGAAGCCCGAAGGGGCAAAGCCCCTTCGGGCCCTATAGATTCCCCCTCTCCTTGGCAAGGAGAGGGGGGCAGGGGGTGAGGATAGGAGAATATTTACTTTACCTCCACCACTGCTCCAGCGGCCTCCAGCTTGGCCTTGAGGGCCTGGGACTCCTCCTTGTTCACCCCCTCTTTTATCGGCTTGGGGGCGGCCTCCACCAGGTCCTTGGCCTCCTTCAGGCCCAGAGCCGTTATCTCCCTGACTACCTTGATGACATTGATCTTGTTGGGGCCGATCTCCTTGAGGGTGACGGTGAACTCGGTCTGCTCCTCAACGGCTGGGGCAAGCGCCGCCCCTGCGGCGGGGGCGGCGGCCGCAGCCATGGGGACAGCCGCGGTTACCCCCAGCTCCTGCTCCAGGGCCTTGACCAGCTCGGAGAGCTCAAGGACGGTCATCCCCTTGATGGCTTCAATCAGTTGCTCTCTGGTTATCTTGGACACTTACGAACCTCCTTCTATTTGTTTGGACCTGGCCTGGAAGACCCCCAGGAGCCCCGATATGGGGGCCTGGAGGACACCCAGGAGCCGGGCCAGGGGTGCCTGCATGGTCCCCAGGACCTTGCTGAGGAGCACCTCTCTGGGTGGCAGGGCCGCGAGGGCCAGGACTTCCTCGGACCGGAGCACCCTGTCCACGAGGAGTGCCCCTTGCAGCTTGAGGGTCTTGCTCTGCCGCAGGAACTCGGCAAAGACTCTGGCGGTCTCCACCTCCTCCCCGTAGCCTACGGCGACGGCCGTTGGCCCCTGGAGGAGGACTTTTCCCTCCCCTTTCCCCGCCTTATCCAGAGCGAGGGCCATCAGGGTGTTCTTGATGACCCGGTAGTCCACCCCCTTTTCCCGCAGGCGCCTTCTCAGTTCAGTCATCTCCTGGGAATGCATCCCCCGGAAGTGAGTGAACAGGGCCAGGCGGCCCTTCTCCAGCATCTCTGTCAGCATGGCTACCTCCTGGACCTTCTCTTCGTTGGGCAAACCCTTCTGCCTCCTTTCAAAGCCTGGGCCCTGGCACCTGCCAGGGCCCAGGAATAGTTTCTTTATTCCTTTGCCTCGGCAGGTTATTTAAGCCCTCCGGGCCCCTGCGGTCTCAGGCTATTTACTTTTTCGCTGTATTATAGCACCCTCTCCTGCCGACTATCCAGCGACCAGGGCCTGGGTGCTTTTGAGGTCCAGCTCTATGCCCGGGCCCATAGTGGTGGTGAGGAAAGCGCTCCTGATATACTGCCCCTTGGCCCCCGAGGGCTTGGCCTTCATCACCGCCTCCATCACAGCGGTCAGATTCTCCAGGAGCTTTTGCTCCTCAAAGCTTACCTTGCCCAGGGGGACATGGATAATAGCGGTGCGGTCCAGCCGGAACTCCACCCTCCCCTTTCCGGCCTCGGCGATGGCCCGGGGCAGGTCGTTGGTGGGGACGACGGTCCCGGCCTTGGGATTGGGCATAAGGCCCTTCCGGCCCAGAATCTTGCCCAAGCGGCCCACCTTGCCCATCATGTCGGGCGAGGTGATGGCCACATCAAAGTCCAGGAAGCCCTCCTCTATCTTCTTGATGAGCTCCTCCCCGCCCACGGTGTCGGCGCCGGCCTCCTGGGCCAGCCTTGAGGCCTCCCCCTGGGCGAAGACCAAGACCCTCACCTTTTTCCCCAGTCCGTGGGGAAGGGTGGCCACGCCGCGCACCTGCTGGTCGGAGTGCCTGGGGTCCACCCCCAGGCGTAGGTGGAGCTCCACCGTTTCGTCGAACTTGGTGAAGCTGGCCTTCTTGGCCAGGGCCACTGCCTCCTGGGGCGTATAAGAGCGGTCCGCCTCCACCAGCTTTACTGCTGACTGATACTTCTTGCCTCTCTCTGCCATCCTACTTCACCTCCACCCCCATACTACGGGCTGTCCCTTCAATGATGCGCTCGGCCGCCTCCAGGTCTCTGGCATTGAGGTCCTTCATCTTGAGCTGGGCTATCTCCCTGAGCTTCTCCCTGGAAAGGGTGCCCACCGGGCTCCGTCCCGGGGTGGCGCTCCCCTTCTCCAGGCTCAATGCCTTCTTTATGAGCTCGGAGGCGGGGGGTGTCTTGGTGATAAAGGTGAAGGAGCGGTCCTCGTAGATAACAATCTCCACAGGGATGATATTCCCTGCCTGGGAGGCGGTGCGCTCATTGTAATCCTTGCAGAAGGCCATGATGTTCACCCCATGCTGTCCCAGGGCGGGCCCTACAGGGGGGGCCGGGGTGGCCTTGCCTGCGGGTATCTGGAGTTTGACGATAGCTTTTATCCTCTTTGCCATACTTACAGCCTTTCTGCCTGAAGGAAGTCCAGCTCCACTGGTGTTTCCCGGCCGAAGAAAGAGACCAGGACCTTTACCTTGCCCTTCTCCGGACTTATCTCATCCACAACCCCTACAAAGTCCATAAAGGGTCCGTCCACGATTCTCACGCTCTGGCCTTTGGCAAAGCCTACCTTGACCCGGGGCACCTCCGACTCCATCTGCTTCATTATCTGCTGGACCTTCTCCTCCTCCAGAGGGACAGGGACCAGCTTGCCCTCTCCGTCCTGGGCGGAGACAAAGCCGGTTACCGCCGGGGTATTCCGCACCACATTCCAACTCTTATCGTCCATGACCATCTCCACCATAAGGTAGCCGGGGAAGATCTTCCTCTTCACGGTGCGCTTCTGGCCCTCCCGGACTTCAATCTCCTTCTCGGTGGGGATGATGACCTGGAAGATTTTGTCCTGGGCATCCATAGAGCGGATGCGCTGCTCCAGGTTCCTCTTCACCCTCTCCTCGTAGCCGGAGTAGGTGTGGATGACATACCATTTCTTGGCGTCCTTTTCCTCGGTCATCCTACTTCACCGGGAACAAGAGACGGACTAGCTGGGTAAAGCCGTAGTCAATGGCCCCCAGGGCCAGGCCCACACTTACGGCAACAGCTATCACCATAAGGGTCAGCCTTACGGCCTCCCTCGGGGTGGGCCAGACCGCTTTTCTGAGTTCGGCCACGGTCTCTGGGACGAACCTAAAGCGGGAAGGCTTTTTGTGGGCAAGGGTTCTAGTCTCTTTGGGCATAGAAAGGGCTTTATTTTACCTCGCGGTGGGGGGTATGGGCTCGGCAACGGGAGCAAAACTTCCTAAGCTCTAGCCTTTGGGAGTCATTCTTTTTGTTCTTCTCCGTGGTGTAGTTTCTCTCCTTACACTGACCGCAGGCCAGGTGGATGATAGACCGGGCTTCCCCCTTTTTGGCCACAGTCTACTCCAGGATCTTGGTGAAGACCCCGGCGCCGACGGTCTTGCCCCCTTCTCTCATGGCAAAGCGGAGCCCCTCCTCCAGGGCCACCGGGTAGATAAGATTGACGGTGAGGTTGACTCTATCCCCCGGCATCACCATCTCCACCCCCTTGGGTAGCTCCGCGGTCCCGGTGACATCGGTAGTGCGGATAAAGAACTGGGGCTTATAGCCGGTGAAGAAGGGGGTGTGGCGGCCGCCTTCCTCCTTGCTCAGGACATAGACCTGGGCCTCCGCCTTGGTATGGGGGTTGATGGAGCCCGGGGCGGCCAGCACCATCCCCCTCTCCACATCCTCCCGCTCAATGCCCCTGAGGAGACAGCCCACGGCGTCCCCCGGCTCGCTGAAGTCCAGTATCTTGTGGAACATCTCCAGGCTGGTGGCCACCGTCTTCCTGGTCTCCTTCAGGCCCACAAGCTCCACCTCATCCCCGGGCTTGATAATTCCCCTTTCCACCCGCCCGGTGACCACGGTCCCCCTTCCCTTGATGCCGAAGACGTCCTCAATGGGCATGAGGAAGGGTTTGTCCTTCGGCCGGACGGGCAGGGGGATATAATCATCCACTGCCTGGATGAGCTTAAGGATAGGCCCGCACCACTCGCAATCGGGCTTGCCACAGCCGTGCTCCAGGGCCTTCAGGGCGCTTACCCGCACCACTGGGACCTTGTCGCCGGGGAACTGGTACTTGGTGAGGAGCTCCCTCACCTCCATTTCCACGAGTTGAAGGAGTTCCTCGTCCTGGAGGGCATCCACCTTGTTGAGGGCCACTATCATGGCCGGGACCTCCACCTGGCGGGCGAGGAGGATATGCTCCCGGGTCTGGGGCATAGGGCCATCGGGGGCGCTCACTACCAGGATAGCCCCATCCATCTGGGCGGCCCCGGTGATCATGTTCTTGATGTAGTCAGCATGGCCCGGGCAGTCTATATGGGCATAGTGCCTCTTGGCGGTTTCATACTCCACATGGGCAATATTGATGGTCAGCCCCCTGGCCTTTTCCTCTGGGGCGCTGTCAATAGAGTCGTAGGGCCGGAACTGGGCGGAGCCCTGTTTGGACAGGACCAGGGTCATGGCAGCGGTAAGGGTGGTCTTGCCGTGGTCCACGTGCCCGATAGTGCCCACGTTGAGATGGGGCTTGGTTCTTTCAAACTTCTTCTTGGCCATGATAAATCCTCCTTCTATCAATATGGAGCCCACAACCAGATTTGAACTGGTGACCCCGCCCTTACCAAGGGCGTGCTCTACCACTGAGCTATGTGGGCCCTTGGATATGGAGGGGGTAGGATTCGAACCTACGCAGGCATTTCGCCAGCAGATTTACAGTCTGCCCCGATTAACCGCTCCGGCACCCCTCCCCGAGCCCGAGAGGGGATTCGAACCCACTAACCTACCGATTACAAATCGGTTGCGCTTCCCTTGCGCCACTCGGGCCATAACTCAACAAAGTATAAAATAGACCCTGTTTACTGTCAAGCCACATCCCCGGATTTTGAGTAGGGAGCAGAGGGCTGAAGAGGGGGTTTATATCTGTGGGTCGCCAGGAGGGCTAAGGTGGGCCTTTAGCCCACCCTAGCCCTGGTGCTGCTCTTCTGTCCTGGCTGGCTGGGCTGGCCTGCCGGCCTCCACCAGTTCTACTCGGAGGGCTGCCCCGTGGGACAGGACGCCTTTCGCCGAGCGCCAGGGTTGCCAGCGGTGGGAGTCTTCATGCATGACTTTTTGCACCTGGGGAAGGCCCAGGAGCATTTCCTTCAGGGGCATCGGTCTTTCCAGCTCCAGGGTGAGTTCCATGCTCTCTGAGGAACCCTTCTCTGCCGTTATCCTCACGTCCTTCAAGCTGGAGAGCTGCTGGTGGAAGGACCTCATGGCCCCGTCCCCCTTGGGGCTGTGGACCAGCAACAACACCCGGCTATCGAAGACCTCTTCCCCGCCTGCCTTTTCGTCCTGAGGCTCCGCCTCTCCCCCTGGGGTGGTTGTGTCCTGCGGACCTTCAGCCGCTGGGGATGTTTTTGCCGGAGGCGGACCCTCTACCTTCAATCTGGTGCCCAGGGCCTCTTCGGCCTGGGCTTTAAGTTTGGAGACCAACTCGTTCTGAATCCGCTCGCCCGCCTCCAGGAGGAAAGCACTGGCCTTCTCGCTGCTCATGGCCAGAAGCTCACTGGCCTGCTTCCTGGCAACAGCGAGGATGGACTCAACCTCGGCCCTGGCCGTGGCCAGGGCCTCATGGGCTTCTTTCTTGATGGCCTGGGCCGAGTGCTGGGCCTGGGCCTGAGTTTCCTGGGCCTTGTGATAGGCCTCTCTGAGGACGCGCTGTTTTTCCTCCTCTACTGCCTTGAAGGCCGTCTCCCGTGCCCCTTGGAGGACGGTCCTGGTCTCCCGGAGGACGCCCTCTATCTGCTCGCAGGCCTGGCATAGCTCGGTGAGGGGGTCCCGGTGTTCTGACATGGTCTTCATCTGGGCCATGACCTCGGTGAGGCAAGCAGCCACCTGGGCCTCTGACAGTCCCTGCTCAACTATATCAAACTGCTGGCCACAAAGGGTTACCCTTTTTCTTGCCATCACTGCCTCCGAGCGCAATATATACCGGGGCTAACTGCCGGACAACCGCCGAAAAGTCCTGGTGGCAGTAGCCCCTTTATCTCCCCTACCGGGGTCCCTGCCGGACGAGGGTCTTCTTTATGACCTGCCCATTGAGGGTCTTCTTCAGGGCCTGCCCGTTTTTGGCTACGGACAGGGCCGACTCCGGGCTTATTGTCCCTGCCTGAACAAGCTCATTCAGGTGCCGGTCCATAGTCTGCATCCCCTCCTGCCGTCCCAGCTCAAGATAGGTGGGGATTTCATGGGTCTTGGCCTCCCGGATGAGGTTCTTGATGGCGGGGGTACCTATCAGGACCTCGAAGATGGCCACCCTCCCCGTCCCCCGGTCCCGGGGCAGGAGGAGTTGGGCCAGGACCCCTTCCAGCACCAGGGAGAGCTGAAGGCGGGCCTGCCGCTGTTGGTGGGGAGGGAACATGTCAACAATCCGGTCCACCGTCTGGGTGGAGTCGGGGGTGTGGAGGGTGCTCAACACCAGGTGGCCGGTCTCGGCGGCGGTGAGCGCGGTGGCCATGGTCTCCAGGTCCCTCATCTCCCCGATGAAGATGACATTGGGGTCCTGGCGGAGGGCACCGCGCAGGCCGTCAAAGAAGGAGTCGGTATCAGTGCCCAGCTCCCTCTGCACTATCATGCTCATCTTGTCGGTGTGGACATACTCAATGGGGTCCTCAATGGTGATAATGCGGCGGCTCTGGGTCTCGTTGATGTAGTTGACCATGGCTGATATTGTGGACGACTTGCCGCTCCCGGTGGGGCCCGTCACCAGCACCAGGCCACGGGGAAGGGAGGCCAGCTCCCTGCAGATGGAGGGCAAGCCCAGCTCCTCAATGGTGGGCACTTTCAAGGGCAGGACACGACAGGAGAGGCTTATGGACCCCCGTTGATAGCAGGCGTTCATGCGGAAACGGGACACATCCGGGAGGCTAAAGGCAAAGTCCAGCTCTTTCTTCTCGTAGAAGGCCTGGCGCTGGCTCTCGGGGGTGAGGGCCTCAAATATTCTCTGGATGCCTTCTGGGGTTAGGGGTGGGAAGAGGAGGCGGTGAAGCTCCCCCTCCAGCCGCACCACCGGGGGACTGCCTGCCCTGAGATGCAGGTCCGAGGCCCCCTTCTCCACCGCCGTGCGCAGTAGCTTATGGATGTCCATGGAGTCCGTATCCACTTTCAGCAGGGACAAAGATAGGCCTTCCCCCCACCTCCGGCAATAGCCCAAAAGGGGGAGGACTTTTGGTAATCACTTCTCAATTTATCTGCCAGGAGACGATGCCCGGGCGCCTCTCGCTATCCATGTTAATCGCCGCCCGGAGGGTCTCCCGGGGGGTCCGGGATTCTATATTGAAGTCAACCGCGCCCCCCAGGGACAGCCAGAACCCGGGGGCGGTAACCAGGTCTATGGAATTGGGCTGTTCAATAGCCCAGGCCTGAATATAGAAAGAGCCGAAATCGGGGGCCTGGGTCTGGAAGGTGAAGGTCACCCAATCCCCCGGGTCCAGGCGGGGGCGGGGGGTCTCGTACGTCATCTGTATATACTGCCAGTCACCTATGACCACCGTCTGGAAGTCCAGGCCGACACGGTCAAACCGCCAGCCCGTGCCGGTGATAACTCGCGACCCGGGACTATAGGTAAAAGCGGGCCCGGGGTAAAGGCCCATGAGGAAGCCCACCGTTTCAGTCATCACCCGGCTGCCGCCGTTGTTGCGGAGGGTTATGGCGAAGGTGACCGCTTCGCCCCCCTCGATTTCCTCCGGCTCCGGCCAGGAGTCCATGGTCACCTCAATACGGCTGCTGGTCATCATGATGGGCGGCTCGGGGAGGACCAGGGTGACGGTGACGGCGGCATCTACACCGTTTGTCGTCACCGTGTAAGTCTGGACGGGGTTCTGCCAGGTAAACAGGTCGGTGAAGGCTTCGTCCCGGGCCATGCGCCACATGGCATGCTCCACCCCGGCGTCGGCCGCATACTCCTCGAGAAGGGCCGACCTGGCATGGGCCGAGGCCAGGGAGCCAGTGCTGGCCAGATGAAGGGTAGGGACTATCATCAGGGTGCCCACCGCCAGCACCGCGAGCACCAGGGCGAAGGTGAAGCCCCCCTGACCTCCCAAAGACTTCTTAACCGTTTCTTTATCCCCCTTGACTAGAAATTTACCAGCCCTTCCGGCCGGGGGGAATGCCACAATTGTCCCTGTCCCTATGGGAGTTTCAGGGGATGACCCCTCATGAAAGTGGGAGGACCCCTGATGAAAGTAGGAGAATGGAGAGAGTTCTGGACAATTCCGTAAAAAAACGTTGACACCAAGGCTAGTCCTTCCTAAGATGGGTCTCAGTGGAGGGGCGTTTTCCGGGCCGGTTGATATTCTGGGGCCCGAAGCGGAGGGGTCGGGAGGGACTCCGCTTGCTGGCCGAGAAGGGTGGCCCGGAGGCGGTGGAGCCTATCCTCTCCCAGCTTTCATCCCCCCACCCAGCCCAGGTCGAGGCGGCCATGGAGGCTATCGGCTCCCTCAGGGATGAGGGGGCCCTGGCGCGCCTTTTCTCCCTGGTCCCCTTCTATCCCCAGGAGCTCATTGCCGAGGCCCTGTTGCGCTACGGCTCCGGCATTATCCCCCAGGTGGGCCCCCTGGTCACTGCCGATGACCCCACCCTCCGGGCCTGGGCAGTGGACCTCCTTTGCCAGATAGAGGCCCCCTCGGTGGAGGTCTTCCTGCGGGAAGCCCTGGGCGACCCCCAGGCACTGGTCAGGGCCCAGGCCGCTCTGGCCCTGGCCGGGAGAGGGCAGGCTACGGGAGAGCTTCTGGCCCTTTTGCGCTATGAGACCGAGGTCTCAGTGAAGTGCGCCCTGGCCGAGGCCCTGGCCGAGGCCGGGCGGAAGGACGCATCCCCGGTCCTGGAGGATGCCCTCCTTCAGCTAGCGGACCTGCCCTTGCCCTGGGATGCCCGCATGAGGCTGTGGCAGAGCCTGGTGAAGGCCCTGGAGAAGCTTGGCTCCCTGGAGAAGGCCGTTAAGCGGCTGGCTTCCTTTTCTCCTACCTCATTGCAGCGCTGGCTGGAGATAGGGGTTGTCCTGGTGGATGTGGATGTGCTGTGCCTCGTCCTCTATTGCCTGGGGGCAAGGCAGGAGACGGTAGCCGCCCTGGAGAAGGTGCGGCAGGACTATGGCCAAAGGTTACTTTCGGAAGGCCTGGAGAAGGGCCTGGCCCGGGGTGGGGTCCACCGGGAGGCAGCCCTGGAGTCCATCAAACGCCTCTATCCCCCCGCCGAGGCCCCGGGCGCGGAGGAATTGAAGACCCGCGCCCGCCCTCCAGAATGGGGGGAGATGGAGACCCGGCTGACAGAACTCCTCCGGGGCCAGAGAGGGGAGGACAAGACGTCCCGCCCGCCGGGCCGCCCTGTGGAATGGAAGGAGATGGAGGCGGGGCTTGCAGGGCTCCCCGAGGCTCAGAAAAGGTGGGATGAGACAGAAGCTGCGCTGGCAAAGCTCTTTCAGGTCGAGGCAAGGGAGATGAGGGCTCCCCCACGGAAGGCACCACCACCGCAGGCGGAGCGGCCACCGGTTCGTGCCCCTGACGACTGGCAGGTGGGCCTTTTGGATGCCCAGCAGGTCCTCTCTCAGCTCGGGGCCGAGGCCAGCGGACCGGTACCCCCCGGGCTGGCCCGGCAGCTCCTGGACATCGTTTCCTTTAGGTTGGTGCCCCAGGTGCTGGCGGCGGCGAAAAGCGGAGGTGAGGCCCTGGTGGCTTTCCTTTCCTATCTGGTTGAGGCGGCCCCCATCCACCTCCTGTCTCTGGCCCCCTTCCGCCCCGAGCCGGCCATAAAGCAAATCTGGGCCAGCGACTCTTTCCTGAGCTGGGCCCGGGCGACTATGGCCTCCCGCGACCCCGAGCGGCGCCTGCGGGGCCTGGCGTTAATAGGTTGGGCCCCGGGCCCAAGACTTTCTCCCCTGCTCGTTCAGGCCCTCCAAGACCCTTTTTCGCCGGTGAGGCTGATGGCGGTGAACCTGCTCTCGGCCTATCTGGCCCGGCTCCCCAGGGCCACCGCTCCAGGGAGGAGCCCTTAGGCTCAAGGCATGGACGGGCAAGCATTAGTCTGGTGGGGCCTGGCAGGTCTGGCCCTGCTTCTGGCCAACTGGAAAGCGGTGGGCTACCGGATACGCTGGGCCCTGGCCTTTGTCGGGCTGGCCCTCCAGCTCCGCTACCTTGCCTGGAGGGGCCTTGATACTCTGGTCTTCTCCTCTCCCGCAGTGTTTGTCAGCCTGGCCCTTTTCGCTGCCGAAATCTACTCCTTTATCCAGCTCCTCCTCTTCTATTTCCAGGTAGCCCGGCCTACCAGCCCCAGGGCGGACCTGGAGGGCCTCCCCCGCCTGCCTGAGGTGGATGTCTTTATCCCCACCTATGACGAGCCCCTGGAGGTCATCGAACGGACGGCGGTCTGCTGTTTGGGAATGGACTACCCCGGGAAGACGGTGTATATCCTGGATGATGGCCGCCGCCCCCAGGTTGCCCAGCTCGCCTCCCGGCTGGGATGTCGCTACCTCACCCGGCCCAACAACCGCCATGCTAAAGCCGGCAATATAAATGAGGCCCTGGCCCGGACCTCGGGGGAGCTGGTGGTCATCTTTGACGCCGACCATGCCCCGGTGCGGAGCTTTCTCCGGGAGACGGTGGGCTTCTTCCGCGACCCCCGGGTGGCCTTTGTCCAGACCGCGCAGCATTTCTATAACCCCGACCCCTTCCAGCACAATCTCCTCCTCCAACGGGTCTTTACCAATGAGCAGGACCTCTTCTTCAAAGGGATAATGCCCGGCAGGGACCGCTATAACGCGGCCTTCTGGACGGGCTCGGGGGCCGTCTTCCGCCGCCGCGCCCTCCAGGAGGTGGGCGGGGTCCGCCCCGAGACCCTCACCGAGGACTTCCATACCAGCCTGGAGCTCCATTCCAGGGGCTGGCGCTCCATCCACCTGGACCGGGTCCTCTCGGCGGGGCTCTCTCCCGAGAGCTATTCCGGCTACATCCTCCAGCGCCTGCGCTGGGCACACGGCGCATTTCAGACCTGGTGGCGGGCTAACCCCCTCTTCAGGAAGGGCCTCAGCCTGGGCCAGCGCCTCTGCTACTACTCCTCCATCCACTACTTCATGTTCGGCTGGGCCAGGATGGTTTTCCTCCTGGCCCCTCTCGCTTTCCTGCTTTTCGGGTGGATGCCCCTCAGGGCCACCCCCCTGGAGCTTGCCGTCTTCTACCTGCCACAGATGGCCATTATCCAGGCGGTTTTCCCCCTGCTGAGCGGGCGGAGGCGGCTCATGCCGGCCTCGGACCTCTATGAGACGGCCCTCTGCTTCTTCCAGGCCCCCGCGGCCGTCAAGGCCCTCCTCTTCCCCCGGAGCGGCGTTTTCAAGGTAACGCCCAAGGGGGAAAGGCGTCAGCAGGGGCAATTTCACCTCATGATGGCCCTACCCCACTTGGCACTGGCCCTGCTCATCGGGCTGGGGCTGGGCCTGGGGCTATGGCGGCTGCAACACGGCCAGGCCAACCGGGACGCCACTATCATAAACGGGGTCTGGGCCCTCTATAACCTTTTCCTGGCCCTGGGGGTGCTGCTGGTAGCCCGGGAGCTGCCCCAGAGGCGGAGGTCCCACAGGCTTTCCGTGGGCCTGGCCTGCGAGGTGGAGGCCCTGGGAGCTACCCTCCCGGCTAGGACGGTGGACTTCAGCGAGGCGGGGGCGGCCATCAGGCTGGGGGCCGGGTCCCTGCCCCCAGTGGTGCAGGTCAGCATCTTTCCTCCCGGGAGGGGTTCGGTCAGAGTGGCCGCCGCTGTAACCCATTCAGAACGGGAAGGAGACAAGCAGAAGGTCGGACTCCGCTTCCTGCCGGCGACAGCTTCTGAGAAGGAGGCCCTCATCCGCCTGGCCTTTGGCCTGGGCCTGGCCTGGCAGGCAGAGAGGACGCCGCGGGTGGGCTTCTGGAGGTCCCTGGGCTACCTGGCCATGCTGCCCCTTAAAGCAGTGCCCTCCTGGCGGGCCCAGAGGCGCCGCTTCCCCCGCTCCTCCCTCTATCTCCGGGCAGGGCTGGAGGGGAAGGGGGGGTTCCTCTGGTGCTATACCAGGGACTGTAGCCAGGAGGGGCTGGGCCTGGTGGCCAGGGGCCAGGGGGCCCCGGGGCGTGGCCAGCCTGTCACCCTTTCCCTGGGGGAGGGCAGGAATGCCTTCTCTCTCGCTGGGGAGGTGGCCTGGGCGGTGGTGAAAGGACCCTGGGTCCGCCTGGGGATAAGGCTGAAACTGCGGGAAGAACAGCGCCCCCTCTGGGCCCGGCGCCTGGCCCGCCTCTAGGCCGGCTTGGCTACCAGGAGGGTGATATTCCGGTAGAAAGGCCGGAGCAAGGACAGCCTGGGCCGCTGGGAAAGGATACGGAAGCCCGCCCCTTGTAGCTCTTTTCTCAGCTCCCCCGGTCTATAGACATACACATAGCGGTGGAGGGTCTTCCCCCCCGTCCTCCAGGGGACTAGGACCTCCCGGGAGAATAGGCCCCGTCTCAGGTTCCACACGGTGATAAAGGCCTCCCCGCCGGGCCGCAGGACCCGCCATAGCTCCCGGAAGGCCTGACGGCGGTTTTCGCCGCCCCTTATATGATGATATGCAGCCACAGCGATAACAAAGTCAAAGGAGCTATCTCTAAAGGGGAGGGAGACGGCATCGCCCAGGACTAGAGCGGGGGAGAAACGGAACTTATCAGCGTATTTCCGTGCAAAGCGCAGCATCTCCCCGGAGATATCCAGGCCATAGAGTCCGAAGGCATCTTGGAAGGGGAGGAAGTCGGGGCCGTGGCCGCAGCCGATGTTGAGGAGCCGGCCCCCCTGCCACCTTTCGGCCAGGGCCTCCAGCTCCCGGCGGAAGCGGGTGTAGTGGCGGAGGTGGTACCAGCTCTCCGCCAGTTCATCATAGACCTTTGTGTTTGCGCCCATGGCCCTGCTATGATAGATTAGCATGAAGAAGCTTACCAGGACTATCTCCGGGGTGACGCCGGTAGCGGTGATGGCCCGGCCCTGGGGCTGCCCGGGGGAATGCGTCTATTGCCCTGCCTTCCCCCAGGCCCCCCGGAGCTATACCCCCCAGTCCCCCGCCGTCCTCCGGGCCATGAGGTTCGGCTTTGAGGCCGGGGAGCAGGTCCGGGCCAGGCTACAGCATCTTGAAGCCATGGGCCACCCCACTGATAAGGTGGAGCTAATCATCATGGGCGGCACCTTCCTGGCCTGCCCCCAGGACTACCAGGAGGGGTTCATAAAGCAATGCTACCAGGCCCTCAACGGCAACGGGGTGTCTAGTCTGGAGGAGGCCCTGGCCCTCAACGAGACCGCCCCCCACCGCTGTGTGGGCCTGTGTATAGAGACCCGCCCCGACTTCTGTGGGGAAGAGGAAGTCCGGAGGATGCTCCGCTTTGGGGCCACCCGGGTGGAGATGGGGGTCCAGGCCCTGGATGATGACATCTACCGCCTCATCCGCCGGGGCCACGGGGTGGCCCAAGTGGCCGAGGCCACCCGCCTCCTCCGCCACTACGGCCTCAAGGTCCACTACCACTGGATGCCCGGCCTCCCCGGCTCCACCCCCGAGAAGGACCTGGAGATGAGCCGGAGGCTTTTTGAGGACCCCGCCTTCCGCCCCGACGGCCTCAAGCTCTACCCCACCCTGGTGGTGGCAGGGACGGAGCTGGAGCGGTGGTACCGGGAGGGGAAGTATCAGCCCTACCCCCAGGAGGTCCTGGTGGAGCTCCTGGTGAGGCTCAAGGCCCTGGTGCCGGAATATGTGCGCATCTCCCGCCTCATGCGGGACATCCCCCCTCAATTCATCGTGGCCGGACCCTGGGACTCCCGCCTCCGGGAGATGGTCCAGGAGAAGATGAAGCAGGAGGGCCTCTCCTGTCGCTGTATCCGCTGCCGGGAATATGGCCACCGCCTGCGGTCAGGGTGGAAGATTGGGCAGCCCCGTCTCCAGAGGTTGGACTACGAGGCCGCCGGGGGCCGGGAGGTCTTCCTATCCTTTGAGGACGAGAATGGCACCCTTTTCGGCCTCCTCCGGCTGAGGCTGGAAGAAGAGCAGGCCCTGGTGAGGGAGCTTCACATCTACGGGCCTGAGCTGGCCCTGGGGGAAAGAAGTCCCCTTGCCCCCCAGCACCGGGGGCTGGGACAGGCCCTTCTCCAGGAGGCGGAGGGGATAGCTAGCTCTGCCGGGGCTTCTTCCCTTTCCGTGCTGAGCGGGGTGGGGGCAAGGGAATATTACCGGGCGCTGGGCTACTCGCCTGGGGGGCCTTACCTGGTGAAGGGGTTGTAGGGCCCCGGAAGGCCTCCCCGCGGGGCACCTTGATATTGAAGTCCTCCTTGGAGGCGAAGACGGAGAGCAGCTTTTCCCCCCTCCCACCGCACTTGGGGCAGGTGGCAGGCTCCCCCGCCTGGCTGAAGGGCCTCATCAGCTCAAAGATATTCCCGCAACTGCTACACCGGTATTCGTAGATAGGCATAATGAAACCCCTCCTTTAAGTGTCTCTATTAACCAATTATAGCACGGCCAAAAGTCGCCAGACTATTGGGTAATCGTTTATAATTTGCAGAATGAGGCTCCTGGTGCTTTCCGATACCCATGCCCGCCGGCTGGAGGAGGTCTCGCCGGAGATAGTCCGTGCCGTGGAGGAAGCCGACCTGGTGGTCCACTGCGGGGACTTCGTAGCCCGTGAGGTACTGGAGGCCCTAAAAAAGGCCTCCCCTCGGTTTGTCGGCGTCCACGGCAATCTGGACCCGGGGGATGTCCGCCAGGAACTGCCCGCCAGAGAAACCCTGGAGCTGGAGGGTAAGAAGATAGCCATCACCCACCCGGCCTACGGCGGGCCCCCCTGGGGCCTGGAGGAGAAGCTTTTGAGGGAGTCCCCCGGGGTGGACATCATCCTCTTCGGCCACACCCATGAGCCCCAGAACATCTACCGCGATGGGGTCCTCTTCTTCAACCCCGGCCAGGGCTACGGCTCTTCGCGGGCACCGGGCTCCTACGGCCTCCTCACCCTGGAAGGGGGGAAGGTGGTGGCAGAGGTGGTCTTCCTCGGGAAGGAAAGGCCCTGAAGGTGGAGGCCAGGGAGCTGGACTCCCTTCTCTCCGGGGTGGTCCGCCCCGGCCGGTATGCCGGGGGGGAGTGGAACGCTGTCACTAAGGACTGGGACCGGGCCCGGGTCCGGGTGTGCCTGGTCTATCCCGACCTCTACGAAATCGGCATGTCTAACCTGGCCATCCCCATCCTGTATGACATAATAAACTCCTCCCCCCGCTGGCTCTGCGAGAGGGCATATGCCCCCTGGGGTGATATGGAGGGGGCACTCCGGGAAAGGGGCATACCCCTCTTCAGCCTGGAGACGAAAAAGCCCCTCCGGGACTTTGATATCGTGGGCTTCTCCCTGGGATATGAGCTCACCTATACCAATGTCCTCAACATGCTGGACCTTGCCTGCATACCTCTCCGTTCCGCGGAGAGGGACGGCCCCTACCCCCTGGTCATCGCCGGGGGCAGCGCCGCCCTTAATCCCGAGCCCCTGGCCGATTTCATTGACCTCTTCATCCTGGGGGAGGCGGAGGAGGTCCTCCCCCACTTTCTGGAGGCCTATGGTGAGCTCAAGGGCCTGTCCCGGAAGGAGCTATTGAGGAAGCTGGCCGTCATCCCAGGGGTCTATGTCCCCTCTTTCTACCGGGTGGAATACCATGCCGATGGCACCCTGAAGGGCGTTGAGCCCCTGGTGGAGGAGGCGCGGACCAGGGTGGAGAGGCGGCTGGTGGCCCCCCTCCCCCCGCCCCTCACCCGGCCAGTGGTGCCCAGTATTGAGGTGGTCCATGACCGGGGGGCGGTGGAGGTCCAGAGGGGCTGCACCCGGGGCTGCCGCTTCTGCCAGGCCGGGGTCATCTACCGCCCCTTGAGGGAGCGCCCGCCGGGAGAAGTGGTCCAGGCCGTGGGGGGGCTCCTCCGGGACTGCGGCTATAGCGAGGTCTCTCTGGTCTCCCTGACAACCAGCGACTATAGCGGGATTGAAACGGTCGTCCGGGAGGTCATGAACCGCTACGAGGACCTCACCCTCTCCCTGCCCAGCCTGCGGATGGACGCCTTTTCCATCCGCCTTATGGAGGCCCTGCCTGGGGGAAAGAAGAGGGCCCTCACCTTCGCCCCCGAGGCCGGGAGCACCCGCCTGAGGCAGGCCATCAACAAGACTATAGGGGATGATGAGCTCTTCTCCGTCCTTTCCACCGCCCTGGAGAAGGGATGGAACTCCGTAAAGCTCTACTTCATGGTGGGACTGCCTACCGAGGCCCCCGAGGACATCCAGGCCATCCTGGACCTCTTGAAAAAGGCGTTTAAGCTGGGGAGGCTCCGGCTCCGGGTCGGCATCTCCCCCTTTGTCCCCAAGCCCCATACCCCCTTCCAGTGGGCCCCCCAGCTCACTCTGGAGGAGATGGAAAAGAAGGCCGAGATGGTAAAAGCGGGGTTGGGGAGGATGGGGGTGGCTCTGTCCTGGCAGGACCCCGGGATGAGCCTCCTGGAGGGGGTCCTCTCCCGCGGGGACCGGAGGTTGGGGAAGGCGCTGGAGCTGGCCTGGAAGAGCGGCCAGCGCTTTGATGCCTGGAACGAGGCCTTCAACCTCCGGGGCTGGCTTGAGGCCTTCCAGGGGGCCTCCCTGGACCCCGCCTTCTACGCCCACCGGGAGCGGGGGAGGGATGAGGTCTTCCCCTGGGACACGGTGGACATCGGGGTTAACCGGGCCTTCCTCTGGCGGGAATACCAGCGGGCTTTTCGCTCCAGGGAGACCCCCGACTGCCGCTCTGGTCCCTGCTCCGCCTGCGGCCTCCAGGACCGCTACCCCCCCTGCCAGGAAAAAGCCGGGGGCAGGGCTATTAAGGAGGCATAGTGAAGGACGTAGAAGCAAAGGCGGTCTATTTTGAGCGGCCGGGCCCGGAGAATACGGCCCGCACCCTGCGCCTGGCCCGGAAGAGGGCACAGGAGCTGGGAGTCAAGACCGTACTGGTGGCCTCCACCCAGGGGGAGACGGGGGTCAAGGCCTGCCAGGTGCTAAAAGGCCTGAAGGTCATCGTGGTCACCCATGTCACGGGTTTCAAGGGGCCGGATACCCAGGAGCTTCTCCCGAGGAACCGGGAGAAGATTTTGAAGCTTGGGGGCGCGGTCTTCACCACCACCCACGCCTTCGGCGGGGTGGGGCGGGCGGTAAGGCGGCGCCTGAATACCTACCAGACGGAGGAGATTATCGCCCATGCCCTCCGCATCTTCGGGCAGGGCGTGAAGGTGGGCTGCGAGATGGCCCTCATGGCCGCCGATGCCGGCCTGGTCAGGACGGATGAGGAGATTATCGCTGTCGCCGGCACTGACAGGGGGGCCGACACCGCCGTAGTGCTCCGCCCCGCCCATGCCCAGGACTTCTTCTCCCTCAGGGTCAACGAGATTATCTGCAAGCCCCGGCTCTAAAATAGAAGCAAAAGGACGACGAAACCCCTCCCGGACTGAGACGGGTCGTGCCTACGACCCCATGCCTCAGACAAGCCTCTGGGTACTGGGGTCAGGTCGGCCTGCCTTGGCGCCTGCCTCTACGGTCCGTTTGTCCCCGCTCTAGCCGCCTTAAGGGCTGGCCAAGAAAGCTGTGCCGGAGGCGTTGCTGAAGCGGAATGTCCAGGTGGAGTCACCCACAAAGGGGCCGTTCGGAGGACCTGAGAGCGTGTAGGCTCCGTAGCCACTGATTCCCTCCAGCCCTCCGCTGCCCGAGCCTTCCACGACTACTGCCCTAGTCGTAATCACCCAGAGAGCCGGGTTTGACCTGTCGGTCACTAGCGTGTTGATGAACGTCATGGCTCCTGGTTCTGAGCCGCCCACTGTACCCCAGAAGGTTCCGGTGAGAAACGCCCTGGCAGTATTGGTCGCTAGGTCTTCCGCGGACTGTATCAGGCCGGTCGCGTATCCCTCCATAAGGCCCGTATATTTCGTTACAAGAATTCGAGTCAGTATCTGATAGTCGATCGTACCATTGCCATCGAAGTCGACGGAACGGTCAGCTATGTTGGGCAGCGCTGCCTTGGTTATCGCCTGAGCGGAGCCGGTTATGACCCTGCCTGTTGCTTTCCCGTTGTCCGTCCCGTACGCTGCGCTCCAAAGGCTGACCGCAACTATGACAACCAGTCCCAGAAATAGTATCCGTTTCATGTTCTGTTACCTCCCTCCCCTAATCTCTGAGTTGAGCAAGCATCACGCTCCTGCGTCCGCCGTTCTCCCTGTTCTCGCTACCCCTGATTCTCACCCCCTTTCGTTGCAGGGTGCACTACGAAGCGTTCCCTGCCCGGCCTGCCACAGGCCTTCTCATCTGACGCGGAAGAGTTTGGCGGTTCCCTATGCGGCGTGACTCCTCCAGCGCCCCCTCGGCTACCAGGATCCTGATGTAGGTGGATGCTGTGGCCGGGCTGACTCCCGCACGTCTGGCAGCATCAGAAATGCTCAAGTCGGCGGGTGCTGCTTCTTCAAATGCCCTGAGCACTCTGGCTTTGGTGCTGGCCTCAGGCGTAGTCGCTGCTATTATGCTCTGCCCCAATGGCCATGCGGCCAATAAAGGCTGAAGGCCCCGAGAGTAAGACCGATACCCTGTGCCCGCCAATTGCCTGGCCTGCGCTCTGCCTGCCGGCTCATACTCGTTCCCCCCGTTGTTCTACGAGGGGGCTTGCCAGCCTCTGCTGCTAGGGCCTTGGGAAAGAGGTTACAGGAGGACCCTGGAAGGGCCCATGGGGATGCTGCAGGGACTCAGCAGAGGGAGAACCAAGATAACGGAGTCCAAGCCCGCCCTCTTCACAACTCTTCATGCGCCGCCTCCTTGTTCAGGGGCCGAACTGCTTCCGTCCGGTGAGGACGCCACTACTTTACCCCCCCCGGCCAAAAGTCAATAATCTTTTTCACTAATCCTTGTCAACAATCCTAGGCAATAATCTTGGCTACTTTGTGTCATCGTCAGCCACATTGTGGTTTTGACACCAGTTCTACTGAGGCTGCCTTTAGTTATCTATGGAGCGGGTGATGGTATAAGAACCCGACGACCTGCTTGGGAAGCACGGAGGATAAAGGGCGAGAACCGCTCGCCTCGTTTCCAGCTGGGCCGACTTGTCAAGCAGGGGGCTCTTATATTCTGTGTACCTTGACCAGGTTGGTACTCCCTGGCACAGCAAGGGGAAGCTCAGCAGTGATGACTATGAACTCACCCCTTCCAGCGACGCCTGTAGTCATAACAACCTCTGTCGCCTGCTCAAAGTCCTCCTCCAAGTTTAGGGGTTCAGGTCTTCTTACCGAGAGGACACCCCAGGGATAGGCCTGACATCCAGGGTGTCTACCTCCACCAGGTCCCCGGGTCTTTCCACCCGGTAGTCCTTAGGCTTGCGCACAGCGTAGGGGCGGGGTCGGTGGTGCCTGCTGG
>Ga0315294_10002698_pt1 | contig 19352 bp, 12 predicted proteins | sample YL17G13_40_MG_FD_203626 | JGI IMG/M metagenome (GOLD analysis project Ga0315294, IMG submission 203626) | Sediment microbial communities from Yellowstone Lake, YNP, Wyoming, USA - YL17G13_40 | ecosystem: Environmental > Aquatic > Freshwater > Lake > Sediment | place: USA: Wyoming | collected...
GTTTAAACGAAATATCGTCGTAGCAGCGTTTCTTGAGGGTGCTTAAGGTGATTGGTCATATTTTTTAAAATAAGCGCTTAAAAGAGCTTAAAATGGCTTATTTTAGATGTGGGCGGAAAGCCTTATTGTATAAGGGTTTGAGAGTGGAGTAAATAGTGACAGGTTCCCTTGACACCTGGCCCGGATTAACTTAATACTCTATCTAAAAATTATATCTGAAAACTTTTCTTCTAAAAAAGCAGGATTTACCCCAACCTTTGTCGAATATATAAAAGAGTAAAATATGAAACTCACAATGAGGCCCTGCGAGAAGCAATTATAAATGCAGTTGCTCATCGGGATTATACGGCTACTTTCAAAAGGCCAATAGAAAAATGGACTAAAAAGTTGGGAGAAAAGTTGGGAGAAAAGTTGGGAGAAAACGAAATAAAAATTATAGAATTAATGAAAGATAATTGATCCTGCCAAAGGCGGATATTGGGAGGTAATAAAAAAATGACCCCAAATGCCAAAAAAAGGGGCCTATAGTTGCAAACTATTTTTTAATTATAGAATCAAATAGTTCACAGCTTTAGGGATAGGAATTCCCCCTATTACATTTCATTTAAAGGGGCAAAATAATAGGGACTTTCCTTTAATTAATTTTATCTATATAAGAAAAGCAAGGAGCATATAATGAAAAACATTAAAGATATACCAAAATTTGATAGACCTCGGGAAAAAATGGATAGAAATGGACCTCAGGTACTTTCAGATATTGAACTTCTGGCTGTTTTACTCGGGAGTGGGATAAAAGGTAAAGATGTATTTAAAGTAGCCAGAGATATATTAAAATTAGTTCAGGAAGATTTTAATGGTATTAATTTAAAAAATTTAAAAAACATTGATGGAGTTGGAGTTGCTAAGGCATCGCAGATAATAGCAGCCATTGAATTTTCAAAGAGATTTTTGATTAAGGATAGAATAAAAATTACCTGTTCAAATGATATTATAAAAATGACAGAAGAGCTGAAGGATAAAAAACAAGAATATTTTCTTACCTTTACTTTGGATGGAGCACATAATCTTATCGAAAAGAGGACAGTTTTTATTGGCACTTTGAATCAGAATCTTGTTCACCCGAGGGAAATATTTGCCGATGCAATAACTGACAGAGCTGCCGGAATTCTATTTGTCCATAATCATCCATCAGGTAATACCGAGCCAAGCAAGGAAGATATCAGCATTACTGATAGATTGATAGAAGTTGGGAAACTTATAGGTATTGATGTGGTTGACCATATCATTATATCAAAAGATGGTTATTTTAGTTTTAATGAAAAAGGCATGATAAATAGTTGAGGTGAAAAATGGGAAATTTTCAGGAAAAAGTTAATTTTATATGGAGTTTGGCGGACTTGCTTCGAGGAGTATATAAAAGAAATGAATATCAAAAAATAATCCTACCGCTTACGGTATTAAAGAGATTTGATTGTGTCTTAAGCAATACCAAAAAAGATGTTTTGAAAGCATATAATAAATATAAAAATGAATTTGAAAATCTTGATGACGTTCTGATGAGTACATCGAGACACAGCTTTTGCAATTATTCAAATTACGATTTTAAATCACTCTTGGAAGACCCAGAGCATATTAAGGATAATTTATTGCATTATCTGGAGAGTTTCAGCCAGAACGTTAAAGATATATTTGAAAATTTTAAAATGCGGGAGCATATTACTGAATTGGCAAAAGCAGATTTATTGTATTTGTTGATTAAAGAATTTTCAGAATCTAAAGTGGATTTACATCCGGATAAAGTTTCAAATCAAGAGATGGGAACAATTTATGAGGAATTGGTAAGGAGATTTTCTGAGCAGTCGAATGAGGAGGCAGGAGATCATTTTACACCGAGGGAAGTTGTAAAGCTAATGACACACTTAATGTTTGCCAGCAGCAAAGAAGAGATGATGAAAAAAGATCTGATAAAAACCGTTTATGACCCAGCCTGTGGAACGGGTGGTATGCTCACAAGCTCAGAAAATTATATAAATTCTATCAATAAAGATATTAAGGTTGTATTATTTGGTCAAGAATTGCAACCGGAAACATTTGCGGTTTGTAAATCGGATATGTTAATAAAGGGAGAGGGAGAAAATAAGATTACAGGACCTTTAAGCACACTGTCTAAAGACCAGTTTCCTGATATGAAATTTGATTATATTATCTCTAATCCCCCTTACGGTGTGGAATGGAAAAAAGATGAAGATGCAGTAAAAAAAGAAGCAGAATATGGATTCAGCAGACGATTTGGAGCAGGGCTCCCAAGAATTAATGATGGGCAATTGCTTTTTATAGAGCATATGATATCCAAGATGAATACAAAGGATGAAAAATCGAGGATTGCCGTTATCACCAACGGTTCCCCACTATTTACCGGGGATGCAGGTTCCGGGGAAAGTAATATTCGTAAGTGGATTATGGAAAATGATCTAATTGAAGCGATTATAGCACTACCTGATCAGCTATTTTACAATACTGGTATTAATACCTATATCTGGATTATGAGTAATAAAAAGAATGAAAATAGAAGGGGTAAGATTCAATTAGTTGATGCTAAATCTTTTTTTGAGAAGATGCGTAAAAGTTTGGGTAATAAAAGAAATAAATTAAGCGATAGGGATATTGAAACGATTGTTAAACTCTATGATGATTTTGAGGAAAATAAATATTGCCAGATTTTCGATAACGAAGAATTTGGTTATACAAAAGTGACTGTCGAAAGACCGTTGCAGTTGAATTATCAAATTACAGAAGAACGGTTGGAAAATATGTATTCTGTAGAAGCATTTGTAAAATTAGCAGAGAGTAAAAATAAAAATCCAGAGGAAAAATTAGAGGAAGAAAAAAGCGGAAAAGAGAAACAAAAAGCAATCATTAAAACATTACAAGCGATAGGGGATAATCTTTACAAAAATTGGGATGAATTTGAAAAGAAAGTGCAAATAGCTTTGAAAGAATTTGGTTTATCAGTAAATTTTATAAAAAATATTATTTTAACTTTATCTGAGCATGATGATACTGCCGATTATGTTTTAGATACTATAGGGCATAAATTGCCAGATTCAAATTTAAGAGATTCGGAGAAGATTCCGTTAAAACAGGATATTGAGGAATATTTTAAGAGAGAGGTTAAGCCCTATTACCCAGTTGCCTGGATGGACAGGAAAAAGAACAAGATTGGTTATGATATTAACTTTACAAAATATTTCTATGAATACAAGCCCCCAAGATCCTTAGAAGAGATTGAGAAGGATATTGAAGAGGTTACTGCTGAAATCCAAGAACTTTTAAAGGAGGAGTTGTAGTGAATAAAAAAGAGCTATCCGAGTTAATTAAAAAATCAGAAGAGTATAACTTAGAATTTAAAGAAACATTAAATAACTTAATAGTAAAAGAGATATGTGCTTTTGCTAATGCCTCCGGAGGAAGGATAATCTTCAATCCCATTATTATGGATTTATCGCTGACTGTGGACGATTTGATGAGAGGCAGTTACCCTTTTAATATGTTTTTATTTAGCAATCTGGAGCGCATTGATCTGGTTGAAAAAGCCGGTTCAGGGTTTTTAAGAATAAAAAAGGCAATGGAAAAATATGGACTGCCTATGATTAATATATATTTCTCAAAAAGATTGTTTGAGGTAACTTTTCAGAGGCCGAATTTACAGATAAACAGCTATAGGAGGAGAATTATTGATGGTGAAGGATTTGAGTATGCAGGGAAAGACCTACAAAAAGACCTAATAAAATTAAACAAAAATCAGAAAAAAATTGTTGCTGAAATAAAGAAAAATAATTTCATTACACAAAAGGAATTATCTAAAATTGTAGGCATCACTGAAAAGAATATAAGAAATAATATTGCTAAACTGAAAAATATTAACATTATTAAGAGAGTTGGACCTGCAAAAGACGGACACTGGGAGGTAATAGAATAATGGCGGAACAACTTACATATATGGAACTTTTTGCAGGTGCAGGTGGCCTTGCTGAAGGATTTGTAAGAACTGGCTTTACTCCTATAGCACATATTGAGATGGATAGATATGCATCATTGACAATAAAAACCCGACTTACTTATCATTATCTAGAGAGAGAAAATAAACTTTTTATATATCGTGCCTATTTAAAAGGGCAAATAACCCGCAATGAATTGTATTCCTATCTTCCTGAGAACTATACATTTATGGTAATAAATGAAGAGATCAAAGAAGAGAACCTTGCTATTTTATTTGAAAAAATTGAAGAGAACCTTATAAGGTTGGGTCTGAAAAAAATAAAAGTAATTGCTGGAGGGCCACCCTGTCAAGCATATTCTCTTGTTGGGAGAGCAAGAGATCCATATAATATGGAAAATGATCCAAGAAATTATCTTTATAAATTGTATGCTAAATTTTTACAGAAATTTAAACCGGAAGTTTTTGTTTTTGAAAATGTTCCGGGACTTCTGTCTGCAGGTGAAGGTAAACTCTGGGAAGATGTAAAAAGACATTTTCAAAACGCCGGCTATACGGTGAATTATAAAATTCTAAATGCATACGACTTTGGAGTGCTTCAAAACAGAAAAAGGATTATAGTAATCGGGTGGAGAAAAGAGCTTAATTTTTATTATCCTGAATTTAAAAAGAATGAAGAGATTAGGAATTATAAGGTAAGGGATATTCTGGTGGATCTACCTCCTTTGCTACCTGAAGAAAATATCACAAATGGCAACTATGTATCAGAACCAACTTCATATCTTAAAAAATATGGACTGCGTTCTAAAGAAGATTTTTTAACTCTCCATATCACAAGAAAAATCAATGACAGAGATAGAAAAATATATCGTCTAACCATAGAAATATGGGAAAAACATAAAAAACGGCTTATGTATACGGATGTTCCTGAAAAATATAGAACACACAACAATCAGAAATCCTTTCTTGATAGGTTTAAAGTTGTAGCGAACAACCTGTCGTGTTCACATACCGTGGTTGCACATCTTGCTAAAGATGGTCATTATTATATCTATCCAGATATAAAGCAACTTCGCTCAATTTCAGTTAGAGAAGCGGCCAGGCTACAATCTTTTCCTGACAACTATTATTTTGAAGGACCAATGACATCAAAATTCAGACAGATAGGAAATGCTGTACCACCATTGATGGCTGAAAAAATTGCAAGAAAAATATGGGAGATGATTAAATGAAAGAAAAATTAATTTTCAAACCACGATCGCGTATTTTGTTGCAATTGGGGGATCAGTTAATAAGAAATGAAAGTATTGCTTTGCTTGAACTTATAAAAAATTCGTATGATGCAGATGCTTCGGTGGCAAAAATTATAATTAAGAATGTGGGTAATTCAGAGGAAGGAGAAGTAATTATTGAAGATGATGGTTGTGGTATGACACCGAAAATAATAAAAAATGTCTGGATGGAACCAGGAAGTGATTATAAAGAGCAAATTATTAAACAATTAAAAAGAACTCCGAAGTTTGGCAGACTTCCGCTTGGAGAAAAAGGAATAGGCAGATTTGCTATACACAAACTTGGCAATATCATAGAACTTATAACAAGAGCTGAAGGGCATCCTGAAGTATATTTGAAGATTGACTGGAGTATTTTTGAGAAATCGGGGTATCTCGATGAATTTTCTGTTGAAATAATAGAAAGAGATCCGATTTTGTATAAAAATACGACAGGAACAAGGATAATTGTAAAAAAACTAAAAAAATTATGGTCAAGAGGCATGGTAAGGGATGTCTATCGTTCAGTTAATTCATTTTGCTCGCCATTCGATTCTCCTGATTCTTTCAGAGTAACATTTGATATTGATAAAAAGGAATGGTTAAAAGGTTTGTTGTCTCTGGATGAGATAAAAGAATCTGCACTGTTCAAATTTTATTGTGAAATTGATGGAGAATATATTAATAAATTCAGGTATGAATTTACACCTTGGAAAACAATGACAAAGCTTAGCGGAAGAGTTATTGATGAAAATGATGAAAATCTTAAAAATCTTTTGAGGATGGTTGATAAAAAAGGTAAAACAATAAATTTAAATAAATATCGAATCGGAACCATCAAATTTGAAGGTCTGATTTTTGATAGAGATTCCAGAATTCTAAAACTGGGAGTACAGGACAAAAAAGGACTCCATGAATATTTAAATCAAAACGGCGGTGTAAGAGTATATAGAGATGGCGTCAGGGTATATGATTATGGTGAGTCAGGAAATGACTGGCTGAACCTGGATATAAGAAGGGTGAACATACCAACAAAAAGAATCAGCAATAATATTATTATTTCTTCTATATCTCTGAACAGGGAGGAAAGTACTGATCTTAAAGAAAAAACAAATAGGGAAGGATTCATTGAAAACGATGCTTATAAAAGGATGAAACAAACATTATTATATGCATTATCTCTTGCGGAAGAATTCAGATATGAAGATAAGGATAAAATAAGGATAACCTATGGGCTTAAATCAAAAAAAGAACCTGTTGTGTCAGGAATAACAGAACTGAAAAAAATTATTGAAACACGTGTTAAAGAAAAAAATCTTAAAAAAGAAATTACTCTATATATCGATAGAATTGAAACAGATTATGAAAATATGAAGGAAATACTTCTGAGAAGTGCAGGTGCTGGATTGAGTCTGAGCATAGTTATTCACGAAATTGAAAAGATGATTGATGAACTAAAGAGGGCAGTAGAACATGAAAAAGTATCAGATAGAATTATAAAACTTGTTCAGCATCTATCAAGATTGATAGAAGGATATACTTTAATTATTCGGAAAAGCGAAACAAAAATGTGGGATCTGAAAAAGTTAATTGATCAGGCAATTTTCAATATGGAGTATAGACTTAAAGTACATGAAATAGATGTCATTAAAGATTATGAAAAAAAATCAGAAAAATTCCGGGTAAACTGTGCAAGGAATCTGGCGATTAATTCCATTATGAATATTCTGGATAACTCCATATGGTGGCTTGAGTATGCAAAGAGGAAAGATAAGAATATATTTATCACAATTTCTGAATATATACCTGGATATATATCCATAATCATTGCAGATAATGGACAGGGATTTGCTCTTCCTGTGGAAGATGTTATAAAACCTTTTATTTCGGCAAAACCTGATGGGATGGGCTTGGGTTTACATATTGTCTCTGAGATAATGAAAGCTCATGGAGGAAACCTGCTTTTTCCTGATTTTGATGAAGTAGAAATACCGGATGAATTTAAAAAAGGGGCTATTGTTGTGATGGCATTTAAAAAGGAGGTGAAAAAATGAGTCTGAATTTACCTCAAAGTGGAAGAGTGGTTGTTATTGATGATCACCCTGAAGAGGTACTTCCCCTCATGAAGGTTTTATCAAAAGGCAGGATCTCTGTAAATTATTTTACTGGAAAAAAAGAAGAGTTACCGGAAGTACCTTTTTTAGATGTTCGTCTTGTTTTTCTTGACATAGTGCTGGAAGGCGCAGAAGGGACTGATGATAAAACAAAACTTTCGATGGCTATAGGCGTTATCAAGCGCATTATACACAGGAACAACGGACCTTTTATTCTTGCAGTATGGACAAAACACAAAGAACTGATAAAGGGAATTGAAGGAAGATTGAAAGGAGAAAATTATCAGCCTATAGTGACAGATTTGCAAAAGTATGAGTTTAAAGACAGTAAAGGAGATAATAAATATGATTTTTTACAAATTGAAAAAAAATTAAAAGAAAAACTGAAAAATCTGGGTATTTTTGAGATATTCATTTTATGGGAAAATATGGTTTATAATTCATCGTCTTCTGTAGTTAACGAATTTTCCAGATTTGTTGAATTTAATGATAGCTGGAATGATAAATTGAAGCAAATTTTCTACAAACTGGCAGAAGCGTGGGCCAGCAAAAGACTTAATAACAATTCATCACAGGGCATTATAAGGAATGCATTTTTTACCTTTGGTGGTATATTTGCTGACACTTTTGAGAAAAATATTCACCAGGAACCCGAAGAATCTTACAATCAAATGGATTTTTCTTCTCTGGAAAGCGAAGTAGAAGAAGATGTTAAAGGTAAAATTAATTCAAGATTATTGGTTGACAGATCACAATTAGATGGATTGTATCCCGGAAATGTGTATGAAAATAATAGAGAAACTCATATAAAGGAAAGTTTGAATATCGGCGGCAATGCTATGAAAATAGAGGAAATCAAAAACAAATCAATTCCAGTTATTATAGAGGTATCTCCCCTCTGCGATTTCGTACAGGATAAAATGAAATTAAGTCGTATTGTTGAGGGATTTCTGTGTCCTGTAGAGGTTCAAATCAATGGGACAACAATTCAAACTTATAAAGAGCTAAAAAGTAGCACTCATTTTCTTTATATAAGTCCCGTGATTGAGCATGAAGAAAAACTTTACAGATTGGTTATTGATTTCAGATATTTTTCTGCAAATTCTATCGATGAAATTAATGAAAACACACCGATTTTTAGACTCCGCAAAGATATCCTCATTGATATTCAGACAAAACTCTCATCGCATATTAATAGACCGGGGGTGCTTTTCATTGAATGAAATGTTTTCTATTATACGTGGGAAAATTATTGACTGGTATCAAAACCAGAGTCGTGATTTTCCATGGCGGCATACAAAAGATCCTTACAAAATTATGATTGTTGAATTTATGCTTCATAGAACAAAAGCCGAGCAGGTAGTTCACGTTTATCTTGAATTTATAGAAAAATATCCAGATATTGAAACTCTTACAAAAGCAAATTTCGAAGAAATCAAAAAGGTAACGGAACATCTGGGTCTTCACTGGAGAGCAAAACATTTTTCCGAAGCCGCTAAATATGTTGCCCATAATTATAAGGGTAAATTTCCAGAGGATTATGGTAAATTGCGAGAAATTCCCGGAGCTGGTGAGTATGTTGCAGGTGCAATTTTAACTGTTTGTTTTAATAAATCAGCCCCTGTTGTAGATAGCAATATAGCCAGATTTATAAATAGATATTTTGGTCTGAACTTATCTGGTGAGATAAGAAGAAAAAAGAAAATAGTAGAACTGTCTGCAAAATTGTTTGAATATGAAAATCCAGGGGATTTGCTGTTTGCCATTGTAGATTTCACATCATTGATGTGCAAACCAGGTAAACCATTATGTGAAAAATGTCCATTAAAAAATAAATGTAATTATGCAAGGAGGTTCTTAGTATAATAGAATATATATTGCTTTATGAATCTGATACCCTGCTAAGATCCAGTAAGAGCTGGATGGGGTTGAATAGGAATGAATGAGAAGGTGAAAAATGGGATTAATAAACCGTATTGGTTCGGACAGATGTGCGGACATTGGGAGGTAATAGAATAATGACTTCTCAATACAAAACATATCTAAAATATAAAGATTTGGGAATTGATTGGATTGGAGAGATTCCGGAAGGATGGAGAGTTAAAAAGATTAAATATCTTTGTAGTACTGTCGCGGGTGGAACACCATCAACCGCTAATTTAGAGTATTGGGATGGAGATATACCCTGGCTTCCATCTGGTATGGTGCACAACAATGTAATCGGGCCTGGAGATGTTTTTAAATTTATTACATTAGAAGGCTTGAATAACAGTTCAGCAAAAAAAATTAGAAAAGATTCCCCTTTAATAGCATTAACAGGAGCTACTTGTGGGAATATTGCTTATTTAACTTTTGAAGCGACTGCAAATCAATCTGTTGTTGGGATGGAAACAAATAAAAAATGCAACGCTAAATATTTATATTATTATCTTATCTCTCAGAGAGAACAGATTTTAATCAATAAAACAGGAGGTGCTCAATCAGGAATAAATGAACAGAATGTAAAAGATATTGTTTGCGCACTTCCTGATATTTCTGAACAAACGACCATTGCAAATTATCTCGATAAAAAAACAGTAGAAATTAATAAATTAATCGAAAAAGACAAAAAACTAATTGAGCTTCTAAAAGAAAAACGAACTGCATTAATCAATCATGCCGTAAAAAAAGGACTTACCCCAAATGTAAAGATGAAAGATTCCGGGATTGAATGGATTAGCGAGATTCCAGAAGGGTGGGAAGTGAGGAGATTAAGATTTAACGCATTAGTGAATCCGTCAGGCAAGAAAGCATTATCTAATCCTAAAACTTTGGTTAACTTTTTGCCAATGGAAAAAGTATCGGAAAATGGAGAATATGATCATGAATCCGAAGTAGAATATCAGAATGTTTCAACTGGATATACCTATTTTGAAGATAATGATGTTTTAGTTGCAAAAATAACTCCTTGTTTTGAAAATGGTAAAGGTACATTAGTTAATAATTTAAAATTTGGATTTGGATTTGGTACAACTGAGTTTCATATCATAAGAGGTTATTCGCATTTATTACCAAGATATTTGTTTTATTTAACAAAAACACATTTTTTTAGAGTTACTGGGGAAGCTTTTATGAAGGGTACTGCTGGACAAAAAAGAGTTTCAGCAGATTTTGTTAAAGATTTTATGATGGTAACCCCACCAAAAACAGAACAACTCGAAATCGTGCGATATTTAGACAAAGCTGTTTTAAAAATAGATAAAACTACCCAAAAAATTGAACAAAAAATCGCACTTTTAGAAGAATATAAAAAATCCTTAATTCATCATGTTGTTACCGGAAAAGTTGATGTAAGGGAGGTCTGAAATATGATCACAAATACCTCGGAAAAAAATTTTCAAAACCAAATAATTAATCATCTGTTATCTACCGGCTATGTCAAAAGGGAGCCGAGTAATTATGTTAGGGTAATATGTTTAGATCCGGAGCTTACTTTAAAATTTATTTTAAATACACAACCAAAAGAATGGAAAAAATTTCAAAATATATATAAAGACGATGCAGAAAAGAAATTCTTGGTAAGATTGGTAAAAGAGATGGAAAGGAAAGGTACAATCAATATTTTAAGAAACGGATTTAAAGATGTCGGTTGTTATTTCAAATTGTTTTATCCCAAACCTAATACATATAAAAATCCTGACTTATTCACTAAATTTAAAGAAAATATTTTTTCTGTAATTAATGAACTAAAATACGAAAAAAAAGAAGATAGCAACAGATTAGATTTGGTCATTTTTATTAACGGCTTACCAATTATTACCATTGAATTGAAAGACACTTTCTCCCAGGGAGTTGAAAAGGCAATAAACCAGTATAAAAACAATAGAGCTCCAAGTGAGCCAATATTCCAAAGGTGTCTTGTGCATTTAGCTATGAGTGATGAAAAAGTATACATGGCAACAAAACTGGAAGACAACAAAACTAAATTCCTGCCGTTTAATAAAGGACTGGAAAATCCGGAAGTAAAAAATGATTACAAAACATCTTATTTATACCATGACATTTTGCAGATAAACCAGCTCTCAAAATTAATATCAAATTTTATCTATATGGAAAAAGATAAAGAAACCGAAGAAGTAAAACCTATTTTTCCAAGGTACCACCAGTTAGATTGTGTAAATAAATTATTGTCCGATGCAGAACCCGGTAAAAATTATCTTATAGAACATAGTGCCGGAAGCGGAAAAACAAAAACTATTGCTTGGCTTTCACATGGACTTATAAATAAATTTGATGAAGATGATAATAGAATTTACGATATAGTTGTTGTGGTATCAGATAGACTAGTGATTGATAAACAGCTTCAAGATCAGGTGCAGTCTATTGAAAAAGTAAAAGGTATTGTGGAAAAAATTGAGAAGCATTCAGAACAGTTAGGAAAAGCGCTGAAAACAGGGAGTAATATTATAGTAACCACTATCCAGAAATTTTCTTATATCTTAGAAGAGATTGGCTCTCTTCCTGAAAGAAAATATGCTGTGATTATAGATGAGGCACACTCTTCGCAGGCAGGAGAGAATGCCAAAGCGTTGAAAAAAGTATTATCCACAAATAGTTTAGAGGAGGCAGAAAAAATTGATTCTGAAATTATGAGTGAAGTTGATGAAGAAATTTTCAAAGAGGCTGAAGCTTATAGAAATTTGAAAAATATATCTTTTTTTGCATTTACTGCTACACCGAAAAATAAAACTTTAGAGATGTTTGGCACAAAAGATGAACACGGAGGGTATAAAGTTTTTCATTTGTACTCTATGAAACAGGCAATTGAAGAGGGATTTATACTTGATATTTTGAAGTATTATATTTCTTATGAGAGTTACTTTAAATTGATTAAAACAATAGAAGACGACCCAGAATTTGATGAAAAGAAGACCAAAAAGCTACTTAGAAATTTTGTTGAAGTGCATCCAGTTGCAATATCAAGGAAAATAGATATCATACTCACTCATTTTATGAATTCTACTATCCACAAGATACAGGGAAAAGCAAAAGCAATGGTGGTAACCAGGTCAAGGCTTCATACTGTGCTATACAAAAAAGAATTTGATAAACAGATCAGAGAAAAGAATTTTCCCATTAAGACACTCGTCGCCTTCACCGGTGTTGTTAAACACGATGAACAGGAATATACAGAAAATTCTATGAATAATCTTTCACTCAAAAAAGAAATTGTAAATGCTTTCGGGGAGGATGATTATAAAATACTTATTGTAGCAAATAAATTTCAAACCGGCTTTGATAAGCCCCTGCTTCATACAATGTATATTGATAAACAGCTAAACGGAATTGCAGCTGTACAAACATTAAGCAGAGCAAACCGAATTTATCCGCATAAGAAAGATACTCTGGTACTTGATTTTGTAAATAAACCAGATGTAATTCAAAAATCATTTCAACCTTATTATGAATCAACTTATTTAGAAGAAGGCACAGAACCACACAAATTGTATGATTTGTATGATGCATTATTAGATTTTCAAATTTTTGATGGAAATGATATAAACAATTTTGTGGATAATTATAAAAAAGGTGCAATTCAACCAAGACTCCATAATATATTAAATCCAATTGTAGGTGAATTCAAAAAATTAGATAAAGATAAAAGAGGTAGTTTTAAAAAAGTATTACGAAGATATCAAAATATATATTCATTTTTATCTCAATTAATACCGTTCTTTGATGTAAAACTCGAAAAATTGTACATATTTGGTAAGTTTCTATTGAGAAAATTACCTGCAGAAAATGACACAATACCCTACAATGTCTTGGAGGATGTGGATATTGATTCATACAAGATCGAAAATAAAGGTAAAAAAGAAATCGAATTAACTGGATATGGAGAGTTGAAACCAAATTCAGATGTAGGAGGAGAAACAACTCCACCATACAATGAGGCCTTATCCGTAATTATTAAAGAGTTAAATGATGCGTTTGGTACTGATTTTACTGATGATGATAAATTGTTCTTAGCTGGAATTAAAAATCATCTTATGGAAAATGAAAGTTTAAGAAATAAGATTAAAAGTAATTCCAAGAGAAAAGTTAAAGTGGTATTTGATAATTATTTTAATGAAGAGATGAAAACTTTGTTAAATAATAACATTGAATTTTATAGGAGAATAATTGACAATGAAAAGCTTAAAACCCAATTGAAATCTTTGTTGTTTGATTCAATATATAATGCGTTTATTAAGGAAATCAAGAAGGAAAGTTAAAATTAAATAGGAGATATTTGGAGGGAATAAAAAAGTTCTCTTTTATGATTATAGCAGAATTCCTGATTGAATGTAGACACAGGGGACGCTCCTAAAATTGTTAAAATTCGAGGTAAAAAATGTCTAAGTCTAGAGCAAAGCTTAACGAAGCTAAATATTTTTATGAACAAATGAAAAGTAACTATAAAGAAGGAAAAACTAAAGAATTTAAACATTGTATAAATGCTTTTTTAAGTTCGGCCAGAAGCGTAACTTTTGTATTACAAAAAGAATTTAGAAAATATAAGGGATTTGATGAATGGTATAAATTACAAAAGGAAAAGAAACTTAATGATGAAAAATTAAAAAAATTTGTGACCCTACGAAACATTAGTTTAAAAGAAGAACCAATTAATCCAAGATATATATTTGGCGTTTTTTTTGAAAAAGGGATAGAGGTGAGGCCAGGTGATGATTTTATCATCGAAACAGACGCTTCGAGCTATGTTCGTTCTCACTATAAACCGGGGAAAGCTACAGAAAAAATATTAATAGAAGAAAACATTAATAATATGAAAAAACCAAATATTTTTTTGAGTTGTGAGTTTACAGAAATTCCCGGAGTTAATTTATTTGATATTTGCAAAAAGTATTTATCTGTCTTAATTGATTTAGTTACAGAATGTGAAAAAAAATTTGAAAATATGTAATAAATATAAGAATAAATAGGGGCACATCCCATTTTCTTAGACAATTAATGTTTTGGGCGGACTTGTGCGCTTTGCAGCTCTTTAACAAATGTATACCTTTGAATTATTAAGACCAATAGATTACGATTTATGGTTCAGTAATTTGCAAAAAGGAGTTATCTGGATTAAGTAATGCTTAAATATTCTAAAATAAATATCAATGGAAAAATAATAGTAAAGATTGATCAAATTGCTAATCCTCCTACTGTCTATTTAGATACTTGGGCGTTATTTGATTTTATTGGGGATAATGATTTAGCTGATAGATTCATCAAGATTTTAAATAATCGAGGTGGTACTTTAATGTTGTCTATGATATCAGTTATTGAAAATATGGCTATAGATAATCAAGAGCAAATTAAAAATATATACAAATTTATTGATTCAATGGGCGCAGCTTTTTTAGATTTTAATTTCATGAGAGTTATTAGGAAAGAAAAAATATATAAAAAAATTAGAGGTCCTTTTCTAAAAATTAGCCCCGCCATAGATTGTGGGTTATTGGATTCATTTATAAAAATTCACAAACCTGAAAATCTCTTAAAAGTATCAGAAATTTTTTTGGCCTATCGACAAGATTTGGAAAACGGTAAAGTGCTAGAGGAAGATTGGGAGCAAAGTTTGTTTCCTATTATTGTAAGAGCAAGAAATGATATTAATGCTCTTTTTAATGCAAAAAACCGTTTTAGAAAACGAAAAGAAAATGCTAATACATATAAATTTCCCTATACGGAATTTTTAATGAAAACCTGTTTCGATTACATAGTAATAAATGAAAATATGAAAATGCCAGACAAAGAATGGCGTGATATCTTGCATACTATTGTCCCGGCTTCTTATTGCGACTTCTTATTAATTGATAAACGTTGGCGAAGTTTTATAAGGTCAACTGGTTTAGAATATCCTCAAATTGCTAAAATATATGCTCAGCGGAATTTAAATGAATTTTTAAAGGATTTGGAGAATTGAGAAAATCCCTACTAAAGTATTTACTTTCTATTTTTAATTCTTGTTATAAAATTACTTGTTTTTGTTATATATTACTTTTTAAAAGTTTAAAGGAGTTATAAATTGTATAAACTTGATTGGTCTAAAATATCAGATGAAAAGACTTTTCAAAGACTTGTGAATCATCTATTTGCTTTAGAGTATAATTTTACTGGTTTTATTCCATCAAGTTCTTATATTGGAAAGGATGGTGGCTGGGATGCATATTATAATAATTTTTATCGAAACAAAAAACAGAAAAGCATTGTTTCAATTCAATCTAAATGGACAACTAAAAGTTTCAATGATGCAGTAAAATTATTGAAACCAAAGATAATAGAAGAGTTAGATAAAGCGCAGAAAAATAATGTTGATTATTTGATAATTGCAACTAATGCGGAATTAAGAAAAAATCAGGTGTTAGACTTAATAAGTATAAATAAAGGAGAAGTTAAAGATTTAGAAGTCCATCATCGTAATAATCTAGATATGAGAATAGAGAAGCAGCCTTGGTTAAGATATTACTTTTTTGATTATCCTCAACATCCTCTGCTTACCCCTTATGAGCATTATTTCTCCAAGAAAGGATTTGAGTCTCATTTGACTTCCTTTCTCCTTATAGAAACTAAAGACTTCGAAAAATACATTACTAAGATAAAGCAATTTATTTTTTCAAATAATAAAATACTTTTAATCCATTCACCGGGAGGTTATGGAAAATCTCATCTCCTGAGAGAAATAGCAAGAAATGCTTATCAAATTGATTCCACAAGACAAACTTGGTTAGTTAGTGCAGGATATAGAGATGTGAAAGATGCAATACAAGATGAATTTTCTAAAGAACGAAAATATTTATTAATTTTTGATGATGAGGATAGGTGTTTTGAATCGGTCAAACCACTTGTAAACTTTTTAAGAAAAGGAGATGTGGATATAAAGTTAATTTTGTCATTAAGAAGTTCAGGTATTTATTCATTGCAAATGTTATTAGATGAGTTAAAATGTAGCGAAATAACTGAAAAAATAAAAATTGTCGAATGGAAAAAAGATGATTTAATAAAACTTTTAAGAGCTACTGCAGGAAAAAGTAAAGTAAAAGATGAAGATTCTATAGTAGTTTTTTATCCTAATCCTTATATTATTGTTTGGATAGGGAGCCAATTAAAAGGAAAAGCAATTAGTGACATTTCCACATTAAAAGAAAAATTTGTTGAAGATATAAATTATGAAGTTAGACAATGTCTTAAAGATGTATTTGACAAGGAAATAGAAAAGTTTATTTTCGTGCTTGCATGTATTATTCCTTATAATATTAAAGATGTAGAATTGTTAAACAAAATAGGTACTGAAATTAGTTTAAATTCTAAATCATTAACAAAAGCCGTTGATAGACTTATGGAAGCAGGTGTATTAAGAAAAATAGGAAGAATGGTAAGATTTAACCCCGATATGAAAGGAGATATATATCTACAATACAAATTAAAAGATTTTGATAGAGATTTTTTAAAAGATTTTATCTTGAAATGGATATCTATATGTCCAGAAAATATTTTTACTAATATAGGCTCGGCTTCAAGATATGAAGAGTCAAATATTGTTAAAGAAATTCTATCTGAATTTTTAGATAAATGTATTGAAGATGTAGATAAAACACCAGGAAGCCAAAGAAAAAATATTCTTGAATTAGTAGAAAAAATCACTTTCCTTGTTCCAGAAAGAATTATAAATCTTCTATCTTCTTATCTTGAATATCCCTCCTCTCCTGAAACAGACCCAAATTATAAAAAATTAAATATGGAAAAAATTGAACTTAATACAGACGATTATGGACCAGTTATCCTGGAATTAATGAAAATCCCATCTTTTAATAAGGAAGTAATATGTATTATTGAAAAAATAGCTGACTTAAATATTATAGGAACATATGATAATTACAAACCATTGAGTTTAGTTAGCAAATATATATCACCTTTAATAAATGATCCAGAAGTTATTTTATCTAAATTAGATATGTTTAATAGTTGGTTAAACAATCCAAGTAATACGAGAATTGATCTTTTAGAATCTTCTCTTTCTGAATTATTAGCAGGCACACATAGATTTAGTGAACCGTTTTTGGGTGGAATAACCTTAGGAGAAAAACCTTTAATAGAACACATTAAAGTTATTGAAATAAGAAATAAGGCAATATCTATTTTAAAAAGCATGTTTTCTTACGCTAATTTAGATATGCAAATAAAAGCTTTAGAAATAACAAAAAATATTGGAGTTAGTGTAATGGGTAGACTTCCTGAAGAAAAGTTACCATTATATGAAATATTCAAAAAAGAAAGAAAAGAATTAGTAGAAGAGATAGGAAGTATAATTAGTTTAAAGAAGGATTTTAAATTATTGAGTGAAATTGAGGATTTATTTATTGAATGGTGGGCACAAGAAAAAACTGGCACAGAAAATGTAGTCAATTTTTTAAGAAAATTTCCTTATACAAATGAATATCTAATTTTCCGTTGGTTTTATTCTATGGAATATGATATAAAAAAATTTTCTGATTATGAGAATTTAGCACCAAAAGAAAATAGATGGCATTGGTTTGTTGAAAATATAATGTCTCATAAATGGAAAGCAAAAATGGAAGATTTTACAAGTATTGTAGCAGAATTGAATGAAAAATATAAAAACGAAGAAGAAATATTATCATTTTTAATTGATCTGGATAGAAGGTTATCATCTTTTAAATCTAATTTTCCTGCATTATTTTTAATATATTGGGTGAAAATTAACCAAATAGTTTTTAGAAAAATTAGAGAGAATAATATGTTGTGGGTAAAGATTCCTGAGAAATTTAAAAATGAAATTGATAAAGGTATTGTTGCGATTCGTTCTGATCATTTAAGTATCTTAGCCAATGAAATATTAGATAATCCTTTAAGTATTGAGTTGGGTAAAATTGATTTATTTTTAATGCTAATAGCAGAAAATTTACCAGAACTAAAATGGAAGATTTGGATTAAAGAATTAATAAAAAAGGGAAATTCTGAAACAAGAGCTACTATAGTCTCTAGATTATATTTTATATTTAAGAAAAATAATGATGTAAATACGATATTAGATTTTCTTATTGATATATTTTCAATTGAAAAAGAATTAAACCAATTCTTAATAAATAGTTTAGCTTTTTATTTAAAAGAAATAAACAAAGCTATTGATAGCGAAAAATCGCATTCAAAAAAATTAGAATTAACTAAAATATTACTAAAAAAACTAAAAGATTATCCTTCATTATCATACGAAGCTCAAGAAATACTAGAATTTTGTGATTTAAATATTGATGAGATGATTCATTTTATTGATTATAGATTAAATAAAGAAAAAGATAATTTACATAATAGGGGAAAATTTGAAGCAGTTCCCCATGAAGGAATAAGATGCCTTGAAAAATCTATACATTCTTTTGAAGATTATTATAAATTTTTAAAGAAATATATAATTTGGCATAATGCAAAATTATTTTTAATTATTAATTTAGATGTAAAAAATTTATTTGAACCAATAGAATTTATAAAAGAAAAAGATTCTAAAGAAACTTATTTAATTAAAAGTATAAACGAGCTAATAAAAGAAAATAAGCTTGTTGATGCAATAATTTGCGGAAAAGTATTACCCTTTAGTATCGAAACAGCGGATCTTTTTATTGAAATATCTCAAAAGGGGATTAGTAGTAATTTATACAACGAAGTACAAAATTTACTTTTCTATAAAACACTTCCCGGAGATATTGTCTGGTCGTCACCAGCAATATTTTTAGAGATAAAAAATATATTCAATCAAATGTTAAATAAAATTGAACCGGGGAGATTAAATAATTTAATAAGAGAATGTATTGAAACTATGTTAGTTACATTTCAAAAGTGCACTCTTTTACATTTCAAAAGTGCACTTTTTAAAGATTAAAACTGTACTAAATTAAGGTCATAATTTTTAACTTTTTGACTACCTAAAAA
>Ga0315294_10002700_pt1 | contig 19348 bp, 19 predicted proteins | sample YL17G13_40_MG_FD_203626 | JGI IMG/M metagenome (GOLD analysis project Ga0315294, IMG submission 203626) | Sediment microbial communities from Yellowstone Lake, YNP, Wyoming, USA - YL17G13_40 | ecosystem: Environmental > Aquatic > Freshwater > Lake > Sediment | place: USA: Wyoming | collected...
GACGGTATTGAGGTGAAAGGCAAGGCGGGTCAGACTATCCTGCAGGCCGCTGATGAGGCCGGTATTTATATACCGAGACTCTGTTATCATCCGGAGCTTATCCCGCATGGAAGCTGCCGCATCTGCACTGTTCTTGTCAACGGCAAACCCCAGACCGCCTGCACTCAGCCGATTGCCGAGGGAATGACTGTGGAAAATGACACCGAAGAGCTTAAGGAGCACAGACGCAATCTGATTGATATGCTCTTTATTGAAGGCAATCACTTCTGTATGTTCTGCGAAAAGAGCGGCAATTGCGAGCTGCAGGCTATGGCTTATCGGCTTGGAATCCTGTCTCCAAAATATCCTTATCTTTACCCCAAAAAAGATGTTGATTCCACACACCCTGACATATTCCTCGACCTGGCCAGGTGTATCCTCTGCGGCAGATGCGTCGAAGCCTCCAGAGATGTTGACGGCAAAGGTGTTTTTGAATTCGCAGGTCGAAGCATTGAAAAGAAAATCATGGTCAACGCTGAAGCATACCTCAAAGACACCGACCTTGCCGTAACCGATAAGGCCGCTGATGTCTGCCCAGTCGGCACGATAAACAAAAAACGCACGGCTTTTGCCGTTCCAATCGGCAAAAGATTGTACGACAAAAAGCCAATCGGCTCGGAAATCGAAGAACGAAAAAAATAAAAGTTAAATTTGTAAGGATTCACCCCCACACCAATATACTGGTGAAGGGGAAAAATATTTAAGGAAAAAAATGGAAACAAAATTAAAAAGACAGTATTCGAAGCTTATTATATTGGTGTGGGGGTAAAAATGGCAAAACCAAAAATCGCAACAGCATCGCTGGCAGGCTGCTTCGGCTGCCACATGTCGCTGCTCGATATTGACCAGCGTTTCTTAAAGCTCATTGAGCTTGTCGATTTCGACAAATCTCCTTTTGATGATATAAAGGAATTTACCGATAGATGCGCCATCGGCCTGATTGAAGGCGGCTGTGCCAACGAAGAAAACGTCCATGTCCTTCAGGAATTCCGCAAACATTGCGACATTCTTATTTCCGTCGGCGATTGTGCCATAATGGGCGACATTCCTGCGATGAGGAACAACATACCGTTAAAAGAGTGTCTCGAGGAAGCATATCTGAACGGCCCTTCCGTCCACAATCCCGAAAAAATCATACCGAACGATAAGGAACTGCCGCTCTGCCTTGACAGGGTTTATCCGTGCCGCGAAGTTGTAAAGATTGATTATTTTCTGCCGGGCTGCCCCCCAGGCGGAGATACGCTTTGGCAGGCTCTTGTTGCACTTCTGAACAACAAGCCTCTCGAACTGCCTTATGAACTGATAAAATACGATTAATTCGTTTCGGAGTATTAAAAGTGAGTACAAGCAAAAGGGTCGTAATAGAACCGGTTACCAGAGTTGAGGGGCACGGCAAGGTCTCAATCCTGCTGGATGAAAACAACAAGGTTACGCAGGCAAGGTTTCACGTCGTTGAATTTCGCGGCTTTGAAAGATTTATTCAGGGCAGACCTTACTGGGAAATTCCTGTTATTGTCCAGCGGCTCTGCGGTATTTGTCCCGTAAGTCATCATCTTGCCGCAGCAAAGGCAATGGACCGAATTGTCGGAGCAGACAAACTTACGCCGACCGCTGAGAAGATACGCCGGCTTATGCACTACGGCCAGATGTTCCAGTCGCACGCACTGCATTTTTTCCATCTCTGTTCGCCCGATTTGCTGTTCGGTTTTGACGCGGACCCGAAAATAAGAAACATAATCGGTGTTGCCGTTAAATTCCCCGACCTCGCTGTGCAGGGCGTGATGATGAGAAAGTTCGGCCAGGAAATTATAAAGGCCACTGCCGGCAAAAAGATTCACGGCACAGGAGCAATCCCCGGCGGAATAAATAAAAATCTGTCAATTGCTGAAAGAGATGTCTTTTTGAAGGACATCAGGCAAATGCTCGAATGGGCAAAAGGCGCATTGAATATTACAAAGGATTATACTGTCAAGAACCTTGACAAGCTCACACCCTTCGGTTCATTCGAATCGAATCACTTAAGCCTTATCCGTAAAGACGGCGCGATGGATTTCTATCACGGCAATCTGCGGGCAATCGACGCAACCGGCAAAAAAATCTTCGACCAGGTCGATTATTCAAACTATCTCGACTACATCGCCGAGGAAGTAAAATCGTGGTCTTATATGAAATTCCCTTTTATCAAATCATTGGGGCCAAAGACCGGCTGGTATCGTGTCGGCCCGCTTGCGAGAGTAAATACCTGTGATTTTATCGACACACCCGAAGCCGAAAAGGCAAGGAAGGAATTTATGGCTCTTACCGGCGGCAGGCCGAACAACATCACAATGGCTTACCACTGGGCAAGGATGATTGAGCTTCTGCACGCAGTAGAAAAAATAAATGAACTTCTGCACGACCCTGACTTGCAGGGCACAGACCTTGTTGTAAAAGGCAAACGCAGAAACGAAGGTATTGGCCTTCTCGAAGCTCCGAGAGGCACACTGTTCCATCATTACAGGGTCAATGACGATGACCAGATTGTTATGGCAAATCTTATCGTATCGACGACAAACAACAATGAGCCGATGAACCGGGCGGTGCAGAAAGTTGCCGCAGACCATATCGACGGCGCACCAAAAATTACCGAAGGACTTTTAAACCACATTGAAGTTGCGATAAGAGCTTACGACCCGTGCCTTTCCTGTGCGACACATGCACTGGGAAAAATGCCTCTGATTGTTACACTCTACGACCATGCGGGTAATGAAATAGATAGTAAGACAAAATAATGACTGAAGATAGCAAAAAAATTCTGTTGATAGGTTTTGGCAATCCGGCAAGGGCTGATGACGGCCTTGGTCCTGCTCTTGCTGAAAAGATTGAATCAAAAAATCTTTCGCTTGTTACCGTCGAAGCCGACTATCAACTGACGATTGAGGACTCAGCTCAGGCAGCCGAGCACGATATAGTTATTTTTGCCGATGCTTCGGCAGACGGAGCTGAGCCTTTCAGTTTTGAGCCTGTCGAGGCGAAATATTCGGATGGTTTTTCAACACACAGTGTTGAGCCGGCTCATATTATGGCCCTTGCCGAAAGCCTTTTCGGCTCGAAGGCAAAAGGCTTCATTCTCGGCATTCGCGGCTATGAATTTGACCGCTTTGGCGAAGGATTAACCGACAAAGCAAAGGCCAATCTGCAAAAGGCCGCCGATTTTCTCGAAAGTTACATTCAACGTAAGACGATGGACGAAACGAGCATCGCAACCGGTAAACGAAACACGTAATCAATATATATGTTTTTATTCGTGTTAATTCGTGGTTAATTAAAGGAGTCCGATATGCAGGACGGTAAATATGTTATTCTGACAATTGACGATGACCCTGATTTTCTGGCGGCGATTTGCCTGCTAATGGAAGCCCACGGTTACATTGCGGTTGCGGCAAACAGCGCCGAAGAGGGTTTGAACGTTTACAAAAAGACAAAACCCGACCTTATTCTTGTCGATTTGATGATGGAGGAGATTGACGCCGGCGCCGGTCTCGCCAGGGAACTCAAGCTTCTTGGCAACAAGGCCCCTGTATATCTTTTAAGCGGAGCAGGCGATGAAATGACGGACAACATCGATTACACCCAGCTCGGTTTCACCGGCGTATTCCAGAAGCCCATTAAAAATGAACGCCTCCTCAGCGTCATCAAGGCAAAACTAAAATAGTTCGACCTTGGCCGGGGTTCTTTCACTGCCCCCTCAAGCTATGCTTCGGAGACAGTAATAAATACTTTGACAACAAAAATCAACTACATATAATTATTTACAATTCCCTACAGACAATGCCGACGCCATTTTTTATGACCTTACATATAAAAGCATTATTTCAAAGACAGAAAAAAAACTGGTTGTGGGACAAATTTAACCGGGTGGGAAAATATATTGATAATATCAATAAATACCTGCCAAGGAGTGAGACAATAATTGTTTTTACCGGATTGATTTGCACGGTTCTGGGAAAAGTTATTGTTCTTAAAATCCGAGGCTCGCAGATATTGCCAGAGGAGCTTATTCACGTAATCTTTCCGGATGTTATATTTTTTACCGCCGTTTTTTCCTTTATATGCATTTTATACACAATCAGCCCATCCCCATGGATGTCACGAGCGGTTTTGTTAATTTCAATGCCGGTCCTATTGTGGTCAATATTAAATACCGGCTGGTTAATGGAAAGCGGCGTTCAGCTTCAGCCGGGCATTTTAACGGTCCTTTTTCGAGGGCTTGGACAGGTCTGGCCTGTTCTGCAAATACACATCATCTCAAAAATTTATCAAATAATATTACTTGGGCTCGCAGTAGTACTTCTTTCCGCTTTCTTTTTCTGGCGGTTCCTGCGTCCGGCAGCGATAAATCCCGGACGATTCAGACACGGCCTGTACGCAGTGTCTTTAATATTTGTAACGATAATTCTAATCCTGGCAAAGCCGCTCCCGCCGAAAAATCTCGGATTCTCAAGTGATGTGCTTAGTTTCAGCAGTCATTGGTACTCTCTCAATTATATGATAAAGAGCCAATCAAACCAGCTCATTCCCCTGCAGCTTCGAAACATCCCGCACACGGGCCAAAGAGAAGTTTCTCTACCACCTCGCCAAAAGGAAAATCTGCCTAACGTGGTAATTGTTCTGCTCGAAAGTGTTTCTCTTTCGGTGTCCCAGCTTGATAAACCTTCCTCTGAGAATATGCCCGTCCTGCAGCAAATTGCAAAACAATCCGTAGAGTTTAGAAATACAATGGTCATTTTACCATATACAACCAAGACTTTCTGGGCTGTTCTGACTTCAGCCACCCCCAATACTCAGCCGGATTATGTCGAGGCAATTCCTGCCGAATATCCCTATGAAAGCCTGGCTTCTATTTTATCAAGAGCGGGATACCGCAGCGCCTTTTTCGAAATGTCAAAGGGTGGTTTCGAATGTGCGCCAGGTCTGTTCGCTAATCTTGCCTTCGATTGGGCATGGTTTCGGGAAAATCTTAACGACCCTACAGCTTACCTGGCTCCACTGGCAGGTGACGACTGCAGGATGATTAAGCCAGCTCTCGAATGGGCCAGAAACGGAAAATCGCCTTTTTTGCTTATGATGATTACATCTGTGTCACATGACCCCTATAAAGTTCCGCCGTGGTTTGGAGAGTATAAAGAAGACCCTTATGAAAGATATTTACAGACAATTCGCTACACGGATTATTTTCTTGGCGAACTCTGTAAGGCGCTAAAGGAAAATAATCTCGAGGACAACACCATACTTTGTATTATGGGCGACCATGGCACAAGCTTCAGGTCAAAAATGGGCAAGGGAAGATGGATACCTTATAATGAGGTTATTCAAGTGCCTTGGATAATTCGCTGGCCCCGACACATACAGGCAGGTCTACGCATCGAATGGCTCTGCTCACAGCTTGATATGACTCCGACGATTCTGAGCCTGGTGGGGTTCGATATCTCCAGGTCAGGTTTTGAGGGAAAGGACGCTTTTGTGCCTTCTAATCCGAACAGACGTCTGTATTTCTCGTCCTGGTATTCGAACAGCCCTGCCGGTTTTATCGAAGGCAAAAGAAAGATAGTATATTGGCCCGACCTTGACAGGGTCTTTGAATATGACCTCAGTGCCGACCCCAATGAAGAAAGCCCCAAAACCGTTGCCGCTCAGGAAAAAGTGGAATTCAAAGACGATATTTTAAAATGGCTTGGTGAGACTCAAATTAGCATAGACCCAAAGCGTCACACTGAGCACTTTCTTTATTCTCACTGGCAAATATTTACTGCAGGAAGAACTGCCTGGGCTTATTATGTTCCATAGGTCAAATTAAAAATAGTAGTATATGCTGAACGAACATAAAATTATGAGTGATGAAAAAAAAGTATCGGTATTTCGGTTTGTAATTCTTTTTTGTCTCTGGTTATGGGCGTTTTGGTCTGATATAGTTGGTATTGCTCGCTTTTCAACCGTTTCCAGCGAAATGGCTCACGTGCTTGTCTTACCTGTCGCTATGATACTGCTGATTTATCACCGTCGTTCTGAATTGCTGAACAATATTACAGGCGGCTCCAGTTGGGGAATCGTTATTATGATTGCCGGGATTATAATATTTATAGGGTCTACCTGGCCTTTTTCCTACGGATACACCCGACAAATGGCCCTCGTGCCGATTATTGCGAGTGTAATTTTGGCCGGTTTTGGCTGGAAAGTTCTTAAAATATCTGTACCGATGCTCATACTTTTAATGTTGTCGATACCTGTCGGAATGCGTCTTTATGCAAGTCTTGTTATTATTCCGGAGACTTATACAATTACAGCTGTTTCAAAGATTCTTGGCCTGGTTCCGGGTCTGAATATACAGCTCAGCGGAATAGATATTCTTTTTTCGTCGGATTCTAACGCCGGTATCATTGCCTTAGGAGAATCAAATCGAGGGGTGAGATTGCTGCTGGTTTACGCTTTTATAGGCGTATTTGTCGCTTTTTCCGAAAACAGGTCTTTTTGGAGACTGTTCACTGTGGCCATCATAGCCGGCCCTGTTATCTTTTTCTGTAATTTCATAAGATTGTTTACCTGGGGCATAATTACAATTTATACCGCTATATCGCCGACAAGCACCTTAATGCGTAATGTCTCCGCGGTGGTTTCTTTAATTTTGTGTTATTTGTTTTTTAGTTTTGTATGCTCTGTTGGCTTCAAGCGCCATACTGAAATTGGAAATGATATATACCCGGGCGACTGCAAATGTTAAGCAGGAAAAACATTTTTAATCCGGTTTATATACTGGCGGATGTTCGATTTATTTTGTCGGCCGCCATATTAACCGTCTGCGCTCTTGTATTAAACCCTGCAATCAGTGCTCTGTCGCGAAACTATGGGAAAAAGCCCATTGATGTTCGTAAACCTTTAAAAAACTTTGACATATCCAAACTGCCCTCTTTCAGAGATAACTGGAAATTCAAACAATTCCGTGCTCCCATTAAAGATTTGCAGACAGACGAGTATGTGCATCTGATATTTAACGCGGGGCCGGCAATGATTCCCCACCGAGTGGAGTTATACGTAACCTATTATAGTAATCAGGCCGATAAAGTTGGACACACTCCAGAGGTGTGTGCTCGACAGGGCGGGGCGATTGTTGACAAACTTTCTACTATTACCATTGATACCCCGCAGCTTGCGCCTGATTATAAGAAAATCAAGGCACGGTTTATTATTTTTAAGGAATCGAATTATTATTTTGCCGATATTTATGTTTTCCTGGTTGAGGGCAAATTCAGGCACACTCGCGAGCAGGTCAGATGGGCACTTGCCATGCCAGGTAATCGTTATACATACTTTAGTAAAATAGAGGCAGCTGCACCCTATCAAAATCCTGAGGATAAGAATAAAGCTGTTCAGACAGCTGTTGAGCTATTACGGGAGGCTCTTGTCGAGCTGTTAGCTGAACATTTTCCCACAACTCAGCAGATTAAAAAACCTTAGAAATTTCCTGTAGTTTTCTTTTTTTGTGTATAACAAAAATACTATGCCCGGTTGCTAAAACAAAAACTATACTGGCAACAAAATATACGTAACTTCTCGGTTCTTTAACAGGCGCCCATACACCATCAAGCAATACAACTTTGCCTGACTGAAACCATATCTTTACTGGTGAAATGCCCAATATCGCCCCTGTGCTGCTGACTCGCAGCGAAAACTCCTTCGTCTGGTTTGGGTCTATTGAAACCCATTTCTTGTCTGTCCATGCATGAAACATCGCTCTAGTACTCTCAACCTCCCAAGCATCAGGAGCCATAAAATTATATGCCGCATGTTGATATATCTCAAAACCTACAATGGGCTCTGAATCGTGATTTGTGACTTCATATTTATAAATGTTTGAATGAATAGTTACGCTTATGCTTACTTTGTCATTTCCAAACCTGGCGTTACCCGGCATTCTATCCCGAGAGCTCAAGATTGAATCACAGACCGTAGCATTCTGATATGAGTCAGTCGGTTTTCCGCTTCCGCCGGAGTAAGCAAAAACCGATGAAAATGAACAAAAAATAATCCCCGCAGCCGCTACCATCCAGCGGCACAGTTGAAACACAATTGCCACCTTCCTCATTATTATCCTCCCGTTATATTCTCCTGCAAGATGTCCTATTTATCCTGAAAATGCAAGCTTTTTTTGACAAAACTTATGAAACATCAGACTTTAGAAATAGTAAAAAAACATCCGCCGAAGGCGGATTCCACAATTTTGCATTTTGATTTTTGATTTTCCTATGGCAGTTCCTGCAGCAGTTCGAGGATTTCCTCTTTTTTCGGCAAAGCCTCTTGTGCGCCGAATTTTGTGCAGGCCAGTGCCCCTGCGGCTGAGGCAAATTTTACGGCCTTTCTGATTTCATCTGCCGTAAGGCATCCCCTAGCGGAGCCGACCGCGCAGCTTGCCGCCAGCGCACCATCGAAGGCATCGCCGCAGCCGGCATGGTCGACAAATTTCACTTCAAACGCCGGTATATGGCTTGTGCCCTGCTTGTCAACTACAAGAGCGCCTCGTTTGCCGAGCTTGATAACAACGCAGCCTACGCCTCGGGCGATAAGGTCTGAGCCTATGAGCTTTGCAGTATGGATATTACGGCTCTGGGCGGTGGTTAATTCTGCAGCTTCGACAAAATTCGGCACGAGTATATCGGCGGTATAATAATCCAGCGGCAGTTTTCCGCTTTGATTTTCAAACTGCTCGCTGGAGAGTGCAGGGTCAAGTATTACTTTTGTTTTGGAAAGTTTCGCTGCCCTTATCGCACTGCTGACAAAATCGCTTGGCAGCCCCCCGTCTATCAGGCATACATTCGCATGAGACAAAAGTTTTTCAAACTTTTCTCCTTTTATATCGCTCCTTAGGAGCGCCCTGTTTGCTCCTTCGGAAATTACGGTCCGGTTTGCCCCTGAACTGCTGACGAATGAAACACTGACCCCCGTGTTTTTTGCCTCTGCCTCGAAGACAAAATCACTGCTCACGCCGAAATCCGTCAGATTGTTTTTTATCATCTGCCCGAAGATGTCCTTGCCGACCTTGCCGACAAGATACACCTGACAGCCGCACAGTGCCGCCTGTATCGCCTGATTTGAGCCGGCCCCGGCCGCTGTGTATGAAAAGCTGCTGCCTGCCGCAACCTGGCCGGTTGCGGGAAAATCCACACAGCGAACCGCCATATCAACATATACGCCGCCGATTACCACTACTATCGGTCTGCCCCCTGCCATCGGCACCTCTCAGAAAATCCTTTTTACGATAAGTTCCCTTTCAGCCTATAAAATACAACCGCACGGATAATTTTGCAATCTTTTCTCACTTAAAGCATTTGACTTTAAGTCCCTGTTTCGATACACTATGTTTGCTTCAAAAAGATAAAACCTTTCAATAACTCTACTGCTCTAAGTCTTTATGTGGACGGTGGTTATGGACAAGAAGGAAAACTGCGGCTTGTTCGGTATTTTCGGGGACCCTGCTGCGGCTGAAAAGACTTTTTTTGCCCTGCACAGTCTGCAGCATCGCGGCCAGGAGTCGGCAGGGATTGCAACAAGCGACGGCCAGACAATTTTATGCCATGTCGGTATGGGCCATGCCGGCAGGGTCTTTCGTGGCGGAAGAGACATACTTGACATGCTTAAAAACCCTGTCGCAATCGGCCATGTCAGATATTCGACTACCGGTTCAACCGGTCTCGCAAATGCCCAGCCGCTCCTGAGCGAATACTCCAGAGGCCAGGTCGCGGTCGCTCATAACGGCAATCTAATCAACGCCTCCCTGCTCCGTGATGAATACGAGGCCTACGGCCATATTTTTAAATCCACAAACGATACCGAAATCATTATCCATCTGCTCGCAAAACCCTCGCACGTTTCAAAGCCCGACCCCGTGGGGCACATCCTCAATCATCTGCAGGGAGCATATTCATTGCTTTTCCTATTTCCCGACCGCGTAGAAGCGGCCCGCGACCCTTACGGCGTAAGGCCGCTGTGCATAGGCAAAACAAAAGGCGGCGCCTGGTGCGCCGCAAGCGAAACCTGCGCATTTGACACAATCGAAGCGGAATATGTCCGCGACGTTGAGCCCGGCGAAATCGTTACATTAAGCAAAGAGGGTCTGTCCGGCAGAAGATTTGTAAAAGCTGAAAATATCACGCCTGCCCATTGCACCTTTGAGCACGTCTATTTTGCAAAGCAGAGCAGTATTATTTTTGGCGAAAACGTCCATGAATTCAGAAAAAGACTCGGCGCTCAGATTGCCAGGGAACATCCGGTCGACGCCGATGTCGTAATTCCTGTTCCGGATTCCGGCACTTCCGCAGCAATCGGCTATTCACGCCAGAGCGGAATACCTTTTGATATGGGCTTTGTCAGAAGCCATTATGTCGGCAGGACGTTTATTTCGCCCAAGCAGGACTTGCGGGACCTGGCTGTAAAACTCAAACTTGCGGTCGTAAAGGAAGTGGTAAAGGGTAAACGTGTTGTTATAGTCGATGATTCGATTGTTCGCGGCACAACCACCAGAGGCAAAATCAAAGCAATCAGACAAGCCGGTGCAAAAAAAATTCATATGCGGGTAAGCTGTCCGCCGATAAGGTTCCCCTGCTTTTACGGCGTCGATTTCCCCACAAAGGAAGAGCTGCTGGCAAACAACAGGAACCTGCAGCAGATTAAAGAGTTCCTCGAAGTTGACAGCATTGGTTATATTTCTCTTGAAGGAATGCTTTCCTGCTGCCAGCTCCCGAAAGAGCATTACTGCACCGCCTGCTGGACGGGAATTTATCCCATTCCTGTTCAGACGGTGGTCAATAAATTTACGATGGAGCGATATCAGAAACAGCTTTTCGAAGACGAACCGGCCCAGTTATAATTTCTTTACATGGCTGATTATCTTACCTATGAGCAGTCCGGCGTCAGTATTGACGCCAATGATGAAATGGTCGAACGGATTTGGGCCTCGATTCAGAGCACCTTCGGTCCGCGAGTAATCGACCTGCCCGGCGGTTTTGCAGGCCTGTTTCGCCTCGATTACGACGAAAAAATATTCAAAAAAAACTACAAAAGCCCCGTCCTCGTAGCCTGCACCGACGGCGTCGGCTCAAAGGTGCTTGTCGCACAACAGATGAAGAAATTCGACACGCTCGGCTTTGACCTCGTCGCTATGAACGTCAACGACATGCTCGTTCTCGGTGCAGAGCCGCTCTTTTTCCTCGATTATCTGGCGGTAAACAAACTCGAGCCGGCAAAAGTCGCCCAAATAGTCGAAAGCATCGCCGCCGCCTGCAAGGTCGCTGATTGTGCCCTCCTCGGCGGCGAAACCGCAGAAATGCCCGATATTTACAAGAAAGACGACTTCGATATGGCTGGCTTTGCTGTCGGCATCGTTGAAAGAAACAAAATCATCAACGGCTCGAAGGTGGAAGCCGGAGATTGTATCCTCGGTCTGGCCTCCAGCGGTCTGCACAGCAACGGCTTTTCACTCGCAAGACATATCTGCTTCAAAAAACTTGGCCTCAACCCTGACGAAAAAATCCCCGAGCTCGAAAATAAGCCGCTCGGAGAAGTTTTACTTACCCCGACGAGAATTTACGTCCGTTCGGTTGTTAAGATGCTCAATCATTATAAGGTAAAGCAGATTGTTCACGGCATGGCTCACATCACCGGCAGCGGCCTCATCGGCAATATCCCGCGGGTCCTGCCGAAAAACTGCGATGCGGTAATCAGCCGCTCTGCCTGGCAGCCTCAGCCCATCTTCGATTTTCTCCAGAACGCAGGCCCCGTCGAGCAGCAGGAGATGTTCCGCGTTTTCAATATGGGTATCGGTTTTATTTTAATAGTTGCACCGGATTTTGCCGATTCTATAATAAGACAGCTTGCACGCAGCGGCGAAACAGTTTACAATCTCGGCACAATCAATCGCGGCAGTGGAAAAGTTATTATAAAATAGGAAAATCCTGAATATGGTTTTTGCAATAAACAAAAAGTTACCGCCGCCGGCCTTGTTCTTCGCTGCAGCCATAATCTATGCTGCCTTTGCCGGCTGGCTCTTCTGGCCTCATCTGAACAAATTCGCAGGTTCGCAGAGAATCTTTCTTATAACTCCTGTAGTCTCTGCAGCTGGTGTTTTTCTCCTCGGCAGAAGATATGTCAATTCCTTTGTCGCCTGTTTTTTTGCCGGAGTAATTTACGGCTTTGGTCCTTTTGCCAGTGCCTTTTACTGCGGCTACCATCCTTTTGCAGCTTTAATTTACGCCTGCCTGCCGTGGACTTTTATCCCTGCCGTTTTTCTCTATAAACTGCCAAAGGCCGGCGATAATAAGATGGTGAGCCTGTCGAACCAGACGACGAACCTCCTTTCAGCAGTTCTTTCGCTTTTGCCTTTTATATTTGTTATTGCTTGTTTCGCCATTGCAGCAATGCCAAGGTATTGTCTTATCCCCATCCCGATAGGAACTGCCGTCTCGGCAAAAAGTTTCTCAGCAATTGTAACTCCTCTTTCATTTCCTGTTGACGCCTTTTCCGTTGGTTTTTATCACGCTCCGTTTGGTGCGCTTATAGTCGGCTTAGTATTGTTTTTTAAGACTCGCAGGTTCTGGACAGCGGCTCTTTTCGTATTGGCTGTTTGTCTTTCTTTTTACAAGCCGCTCTTGAACGTCCCGGCCGTTTTCTGGTTAAGTTTACCGGTCCTGATTTGTTCGATTGTTTGTGCAGAAGGTTTTGAGGCGATGACTCTTGCGGGAAAAGCTGATTCGAATTGGCTCCTGCTTTCTGCAGCGGCTCTCATTTTCCAGGCCGGCCTGAATTTCGCTCTTGCCAAATCTTTTGCTTTTCCGCTGCCGGTCGGCTTATCTGCAATTGCCATTATTGCAGTTTTACTTATATTTTTTATCGCTCGCAGCGGCTTGGCGATGCACCTCTCGCGTATGGCTGTCCTTTACATATCAGTTTTCATCGACATCGTCATCGTTACACGGCATATTATTGATAAAATCTTTGGTTAGCTCTGCCATCGGAGTTTACCCTCGCGCAGGAATGCCACCCTCGCGCATGCGAGGGCGGGGGGCAGGGTTCTCATTTAAACAATTTGAATTTCTGTAATTAGGATTTGCTTGCCCCGTTAGATGCGTTAGTTAGCTACTTGGAAATGCTGTTAGCTATCTAACTGGGGTTTAGGATTTAGATATTAGGATTTAGAATTTTTCTTCGTGCCTTTGTGCCTTCGTGGCTACGCCCCATTTTCTACCATTCTTATCTTTTTGTCAAACTTATCCGCCACAGGCGGATTTCGGATTTTTCTTAAAAAACTGTGTTTTTTTCACAAAAAAAGTGCAATTATTGGACTTCTCTTTAAAATATCGTTGTTTCGCATTGAAAGGACGTATTATGGCGAAGGGACTTGTGGTTTATTTTTCCAAAAGCGGCAATACAAAGCTTATGGCCGAGATGATTGCCAAGTCTATGAATGACAGTGGCTTAGCAACAGAATGCAAGCCTGTCGAAAAGGCAAAGGTTGCTGATTTACTTGCTGCTGATGCTATTGTTATGGGTTCGCCGACGTATTATGGCCAGATGGCGCCGCCGCTTATGCAGCTTTTTACTGATTCTGTAAGCCGCCACGGTGCCCTTGCCGGCAAGGTCGGCGGGGCATTTTCAAGTTCTGCGAACATCGGCGGCGGCAATGAAACCACTATTATGGGCATTTTGGAGGCTATGCTGATTCACGGCATGATTATCCAGGGTGATGCCCAAGGGGACCATTATGGTCCTGTATCGATTGGCAGGCCCGATGAAAGGGTTACTGCCCAGTGCCAAAGACTCGGCCGAAAAATTGCTGAACTTACCGCCAAATTGTTCGATTAAAAAATCTCGATTTTTTGGCTAAAAAAGCCTATTTTTTTTTGACAATGCCTGGCCGACAGGGTAGATTCTTTGTCGGATATTTTTTGTATGGAGGCAATTATGCAGGAATATGACGACCTTAAAAGATTCGTTGAAGAGGCTGAAAGCGACATTAAAAAGGCCGGCGGCGGCAATAAGGCTGCCGGCACAAGAATCCGAAAACAAATGCAGCAGATTAAGCAGGCCGCTCAGGCGGTCAGAAACAAGGTTCTTGAACTCAGAAGCACAGCAGAATAATCCGAGAGCCTGCTTAATTCGGTAATTTTGACACCGGCATCCCCATGGATGACTAAGGGGAGTCCGTGACTTAAAATCACAATGCCGGTACATTTTTCCAAAAGAGGATTCAGATGCCTCCAGCACAATTGTTCGACCTGTCAAAAATCGACCTGAATCAGATTGTCATCGATAAAAAAACAATCCGAGAAGCCAATCCGCAGCGATTTGAAATGGAGCAGCTCGACGGCATCATCTGGTACGATAAGGAAAAATTTCTCATTCTCGGCTACAAAGACGTAACTGAAAAAGAATTCTGGACAAAAGGCCATATACCCGGCAGACCTATTATGCCGGCCGTGATAATGATTGAAGCGGCTGCTCAGCTTTCGAGCGTATTCGTAAAAAAAGTCTATAACCTTCAGGGGTTCATCGGCTTTGCGAGCATCGACGAGGCGAAATTCAGAAAACCCGTCGAGCCGGGCAAAAGACTCTACCTGCTCGGCCATATCACTATCTTCAAAAGAAGAATGTACACCTGCGTCGTGCAGGGCATCGTTGATGGGACAATGGTTTTCGATACCGTTATCTCCGGCCTGAATGTTTGATGACTAATCACGCAGGACAAATCCTCGAAAACTGTCTTTTAATTGAAAACTCCACCCGTTGCGACTCGGTCGCACCGCGGCAAGCAGAACTCGACAAAAAACTTACCAAACTTCCCACCCAGGCGGGATTAGTTCTCTTCGCAGACAGCAAAGATTCGCCCATACTGCTGCTATCGGCTGCAAATATCAGGCGAACTGTAAAAAATAAACTTGCCCAGCAAGAGGAAAAAACAAAGCGGGCAGATTTAAAAGGCATTACTGCAAAAATTTATTACACCGTCTGTCCGTGCAGATTTCGTCTGGCACTTGCACACCGGCAGGCAGCCAAAAAAATCTTCGGTCAAAATTATAAAGACCATATAACCTTTGCTTTGCCCTGGTATATCAAAATAGATTCCAGCGAAAAGGTCTCATTTTTTTCAGTAACAAGAAGACCCTCACTAAAAGAGAAAGAGGAAGTTTTAGGGCCTTTTCCAAGTCAAAAATCAGCGGCAGTCTTTTTAAACACGCTCGAAGATACCTTCCGTCTATGCAGAAAGAGCGAATTTGTAAACAATCCACAGCGTGCGGCAGGCTGTCCGTATCTGCAAATGGATGCCTGCTGCGGAGTCTGCGGCGGCAAAATAAACTGCGAAGATTATCGAGTTCTTATAGATAATGCGTTTTCGGCCGGTGCAAATACGGCAAAGACAATTGAAAAACTTCAAGCCGATATGCAAACGGCTTCAAAAGAATTGAATTTTGAAAAGGCAACAGAGCTTAAAAGAAAAATTGAGAAATTAACCGCCCTGAAAAAGCAAACCTACCCCCACACTAATTTCCCCAGCATCTGCACCTGTTCAAAATCGTCAGCAAAAGTCAGTGTCCAACATTCCCAAACAAATCGGCACTCTGGAAAAATTGGTGTGGGGGCGTACAGATGGACAGGCGATTTAGAGAAACTGAAAATTGTGCATATAGATAAATCCGTCAAGATTAAGCCGCAGGACAGTAAGAAAAAGAAACAAACATACGCGGTTTTTGTGATGAATTTTTTTGAAATAATCGACCTTGGCGATTTTGCAATCGATGAATTTGACAAAATTACTGAGTCGATTGAAAATGCCTTAGCAAAGTTAAACAGCAGCCGGCAGGAAACCCGCGACACTACAGAAATACTTGAACAATTTTCAATTATTTCGTATTTTCTTTACCGTACAAATCCATCCGGCTTGTGGATAAATGTTCCCGAAGGATTCAATAGGGAAGAACTTCTGAAATTGAAGATTTAGCCACGAAGCCAAATCGAACGTCCAACATCGAACACTGAACATTGAACATCCAATGACGAAAGGTTGCGGTTGCGCGGTTCGTTACGTATTAATGTTGCACGGTTACATATAAATTTTTTAACCGCAGATTACACGGATCCCCGCCCCCGCCTGCGCGAGGGTGACAATCCTGCGCGAGGACAAGTTTCACAGATTTTTTAAACATGGATTTTTGGGCTAAAGACAGTTACTTGATAATTATCAAGCAAAGTGAGGGAGAGATTCAGGATTTGAGACTGGAGATTTGAAATCTCAGAAAGAGATTGCCGTGGCCTGACGGCCTCGCAATAACAAACCCCGCCAAAGAAACAAAGAACCCGCCGAATAAATCGGCGGGCTTTCGGTGTCGGAAAAAAATAAAACCCTGCCATCAAGATGGCAGGGTTAACCGGTTGATTTTTTCAGTCTTTTCTTTACTTCCTGCTGTATGGTTTCGAACTGCTCTTTGGTTATGTCGAGGTGCTTTGCATAAGTTAAGATAATCTTTTTCTCCATCTCGTGCAGCTTCTTATCATAATAAGCAACCAATAACATATCCTCAAGATTTTTAATCCGGTCGGAGAGGCGGGCAGGAAATTTTATTTTAAAACCATCGGCCATCGACATATCCAGAGCTTTTCTTGTCTCAAGATAGCCTGCACCAATATCCTTTGCTATCTCCTGCAGCAGATAATCCTCTTCGACCTCAAACTGCTCATCGGCACGGGCAAGATAATATATGTTTGCCAGATACTGTATTTGTTCATCCTGAGTCATTTGTTCCTCATTAACAATTTTTTAACCACGGATTACGCGGATTACACTGATTTTTTTATAATTATTTCTGCATATCGCAGCATTAAAGTTTATTTCCGCACCAGGGACAGTAGTGCCACATAGCCTTGATTTTTTCGCCGCATTTAGGACAAAAGCCGGCGTCAGTAACAGCATCAAACGGCGTATGCCAGGTGAATTCTGCCCTGCTGAACGAGCCGGATGCTTCGAGAGTCAAGGCGAGCTTGTCCCTCTTTGTCGTATCAACCAAAGCTTTGCCGTTGGGGTCGTTAAAGTCAAAAATGAGCATGTGCATATTGACGGCGGAATCTTCATTGTCGGTCATCGCCGTCCTTATCGCTTCGAGCTTCTGGCTAAGCTCGACCGGCACCATAGCCAAAGGCTTCAGCCGAGCAGACGAGCTGCCTTTCAGGAAAGCCCTGTTCTGGATTTGGGACCACGAAGCATAGGTCTGGCGACCGCCGCGGTCAATCGAGCACTGCACCATAAAAATCAGATAAGATTTTAATGAGGAAATATCCGTTTGCGTTTTTACATCACCGCCTATTACACCAGCGTTAAACTCAAAGGGGAGCCAAATCGCAGACTGTGTCTGATTATCCTTGACGTTTATAACGGTAATTTCCTTTATAAACTCGCCGAGGTCAACATTGTGTTTTGTCGTCCAGCCGATGACAGAGAACAACAGAAAAACCACAGCGACAGAAAACGAAAAATAAAACAGCCTGAATCGCACTAAAAAAGATTTCATAACCAGTCCTTTCTACAAACACAGCTTCAAAATTTTTTCAACGGCTTTTGCGTCAATATCCCTGTTTTCGCCGAATGCACTACCCCTTCGGGCAAAACGATTGACAACTTTTTCCGTATCTTTCCGGGTAATATTGTAATCCTTCAGAGATGTCGGCATATCAATTGAATTAAAAAACTCAATAGTATGTTTTATCGCGGCAGCGATGAATTTTGAGCCGTCCAGAACAGAACCTCCACCGACCGCGAGAATAAAATCAACTCTTTCTCTGCGTCCGAGCTGAACAGCCTTTATGCAGGTTTCATAAGAGGGATTAGGCTCAATGCCGCCGAATTCGACGACCTTTCGTTTTTTCAGCGCAGCTTTAACCTGTCGATAGACGCCATTTTTCTTTATTGAGCCGCCGCCATAAGTCAAAAGTATTTTTGCCTTTGGCCCGATAATCTCATTGAGTTTTGCAATTGTGCCCTTGCCGAAGACTATTTTTACCGGATTACAATAAGTAAAATTTTGCATATTCCTCATCTCTTTTTAACAATAAGACAGGATATTATTTAACCTATTTTGCCTTCTTTTACCAGTATAAACCCCCACACCAATTTTACACGATGGTTGAACACTTTAAAAGAACCAACTCAAGCAGTTTTGACTATTTTACAAGCCCTGCTCCCACGAAGCAAATTGGTGTGGGGGTAAACATAAAATTTTGTGCAAAAAAAATTCAACTTTTCAATATTGCTATACCGATATGTTTTGTGGATAAGGGTAGAAAAAGATGGCTCGGATGACCAAAACCGGTCATGTTTAGCTGAACCGTGCTTATCCGTCTCGGCGGCAGAGATACAAGGCTGATGGTAAGCAGGATAGAGCAGGCAAGATGCTAAAACGCTAAAAGGAAAGAGCCATAAAGCAAAAGGCGGAGCTTACAAAGCTCCGCCGTTTTTTTGTGTTTTGGGTGATTATCAGGAATTTAATTTTTCAAACGTAAAGGTGTGGGCGTCAGCGTCAATTTTTATGGTGTCGCCCTCGGCAAATTTGCCTTCAAGAAGTTCCTCGGCCAGTTTGTTTTCGAGTCTCTGCTGAATGGTTCTCTTGAGCGGCCTTGCGCCAAAAGCAGGGTCATAGCCTTCGTCCATCAATTGTTTTTTTGCATTATCGGTAAACCGGACATTTATATGTCTGTCGCGCAGGCGCTGTGCAAGACGAGAAATTTGTATCTCGACAATTTTCTCAAGGTCGTCTCTGCTTAACATATGAAATACAATGCTCTCATCAATTCTATTGAGAAACTCCGGCTTGAAATATGTTCTCAAAACCTCCCTGACATGCGCCTCGATTTCCCAGTCTGCACCTTTTTCCTCGGTAAGCTGCATAATCTGTTCGCTGGCCATATTGCTGGTCATTATTATAACGGTGTTTTTGAAATCGACCGTTCTGCCATGGCCGTCAGTCAGTCTGCCTTCATCGAAGACCTGCAAGAGGACATTGAATACATCGGGATGAGCCTTTTCAATCTCATCGAGCAGCACAACCGAATAGGGTTTCCTGCGGACAGCCTCGGTTAATCTGCCGCCTTCTTCATATCCGATGTAGCCGGGCGGCGAACCGATTAAACGAGCGACGCTGTGCTGCTCCATAAATTCACTCATATCAACCCGCACCATCGCGTTGGAGTCGTTAAATAAAAATTCTGCAAGAGCCTTTGAAAGCTCGGTTTTGCCGAC
>Ga0315294_10002702_pt1 | contig 19344 bp, 14 predicted proteins | sample YL17G13_40_MG_FD_203626 | JGI IMG/M metagenome (GOLD analysis project Ga0315294, IMG submission 203626) | Sediment microbial communities from Yellowstone Lake, YNP, Wyoming, USA - YL17G13_40 | ecosystem: Environmental > Aquatic > Freshwater > Lake > Sediment | place: USA: Wyoming | collected...
TGCCAGGGTCAGAGGCGTGAGCCATGTGCTGCCCAGGAGAAAACCTCCCCCCGCCATGCTCGCTCGAACGGTCGACTCGGAAAACTCCCGCGCAGGCATCCAGACAACCGCTCCGAGGACAGCCGCGCCCAGGGAGAACATCGCGAGTAGTCCGACCGACCTCGAAATTCTCGCCCACCATTTCCCCCTCACGGAAAACACGTATCCGATCAGATACCATGCAAGCAGGAATCCCTGGTAGAACGCCATCTGCGGGCTGCCTACGAGCATGAGCATCCCACCCAGGAACGCCGCGAAGACCGCGAGAATCCAGGCTCGGCGGACGTCTTCTTCCTCGACAAACCTGTCCGCGAGCCATAGAACAAGCGGGAACCAGACAATCGACTGCAGAAGCGCCATCGATGTGACGTGGAACAGAAGGAACGGCGCGGTCTGGAACAGAACAGCGCCAAGGAGACTCACAGGCGGCTTGATCCCTCTCCCCCTGAGCCACAGGTCCATGAAAAGCCCCGCCAGGACGAAGTGCAGGATATAGGTAAGCCCTGCCCAGTAGAAGAAGTCGCCCGGCAGGTACAGAAGCGCGTTTCCGGGGTAGAACAAGCCGGTCTCGCTCTCGGCAAGCTGCGGCATGCCTGCGTACAGATAATGATTCCAGAGAGGAAGCGCCCCCTGCTTGACGAGTTGGACGTCGTACCACTTCAACGGGAGATTCAGCCTGGTGATGTCCCAACCCGCGAACCTGGAATATCCGACAAGCTCGGGGAGGAAAAACGCGCACGGCAGAAGTACTAGGAGAATACGATTTATATCTATAGCACCTGTCCGCCGCCGTTTCATGGTTCAATCATACTGTCGGACCGGGGAAAAATCGACAGGGGCCACCTTATACCACCGGTTGACCAACAGCAGGTGGCGTAGTAGATTTGTCGATAGTTCTCATCCTCTGCCGTCGGAGAAAGATCAATGCCCGGAAATGCAAGGCTGTTCGTAATCGGAGTTCTGATACCCATTTTTGTGGGCTGCTCTTTCGAAGCATCCCGGATAGTGTCGCCCTCTGCGCAGGCGGGTGCAGACGATTCGGTGTTTGCATCGTCGCAGGCTGCGGGGCTTTCGACTCGTTATCTCTGGGGCGTCTACGAAATAGGCCTTGACCCATCCTCGGCTCGCGCCGACATCGTGCCCGTACGCACTCCCGAGGGGCATCTCAACGCGCTCAGGTTTTTGGAGGTCGGCCCGTGCGATTCCTGCGTTACGGTCTCGAACGCGCAGAATGTCGGCCCGAAGGAATGGATGGTCGACGTTCAGCTCAGGCATCCTTTCACCGGGCTGGACAAGTTCACCGGGTTCGATGTCCGCGGAATCGTGATGTTCGACCCGTCGTTTACGTTTCCGTCCTCGGGCCTGTCGGTCCCGGACGGCTCCGTTTCCGGCTCCGGCGCGCTTCTTAATCCCGACGGTTACACGACGCTGTTCAACCCGATCGATTACCCTCCCGGAAGCACCTCATGGCCCGCGTGGGAATATCAGCACGGGAAACTGGCGACGCCTGTCGACCCCTCATCGCTCCTGAACCCGTTCAAGGCATACTGCCCCGACACGTCCCGACGGCATTTCGCGTGCGGCGCTGCGGACACGAAAACGCTGCATATACGGTTCCCATCCGCCGGCCCCATGAGATTCGGCTATGCCGTCGACGCCAACTGGGCCCCCGCTTCGAAGGATCCGCCGGCCGTTCCCGACGACTTCCCCCCCGAGGCCAACATGCCCGAGGCCTACCGAATGGAGTTCGAAGTGATCGCCAATGATCTCTGGTGCGACGCGTCCGGCACCGGCGGAGGCGATATCCGCTTCGTTCTCAAGGCGTACGATCATCAGAATCCGCATCCCGTATCGGAAGGAGGCGACGTTGCGGAGTTCCGGTGGGAAGTGCCCGGGATGAGCGACTGGCTGCCGATCAGTCCCCAGATCTGGGAGGACGGGGCGGATTCATACGGGCCTTTCGTCAAGTACACTTTCGTCGAGGCCCCCGTACCGGACGTATCGGGACCGCATCGAGTCCTGTTCGCCGGGGTGGACAAGACGACCGGTCTCAAGGACCTGCCGCAGACCGCGTATATTCTGGGGGAGTTCAATGTCGCGACAGGTCTTCCGTGCTGGTCGCCGGGCGTGCTGGTGAGCGATCATCCGAGCAACGACTGGTGGGCGCACCTGAGCATGGAAAAGGCCCACTGGGTCGATTCCTCCGGTGTCCTCCATCTGTTCTATCTGGACGAGCAGTCGCACATCCATCATGTCCAATGCCTGGACGAGCCGATCTCAGATGACGAAATCCTGCCGGGAGAACCGGCGTTCGAGCCGAACGCACTGCCGGACGACTCGGGCGGCATTCACCTTCTCTACACCGACGATCCCGGCGACCACGGCGGCAATGTCATCTACAGATACATCGACCCGTCGGGGACACCGGGCGCCCCGCTGATTCTGAGTTCCTCGGCCAAGACAAACCAGTTCGAGACCACGATGGCTATCGCTCCCGACGGAACCATGCTCGCCCTCTGGATGGAGTCGCAGAACTTCCCTTTCCGACGCCTATGCGGCGCGTGGTTCAACGGCTCGGGATGGACTCCCGAGATGACGCTCAGCTCAGGCAGTCTACCGGACGGCTGGGTCAATCCAAACGTTGTGGCCGATTCCTCGAGCGTTTTCCACATCTGCTTCAATAACGGTGTTGACATGGACCTGTACTACATGCAGTTCGACCACGGCATCGCCTCCCAACACGAACTTCTGCAGGGCGGCCCGAATCGTTCCGCCGTCGCGGACATGACGATAGATTCCCTTGACAGAATCTACGTCGTGTTCGTCGATAACAGGCTTGGAAACAACCAGGGTTATCTCATGATGCGCGACCCTGTCACAGGTCTATGGTCCGACGAGCTAGACTTCATAGGTCACAACTATGAAAGCCGACGATTCATCATGCGGCTCCTACCCGACGGACGTCTCGGCATTGTCTGGACCGACTTCCGCGACTGGTACGGAAGGTCCCTTTTCGCGAAGACCTTCGACCCATTCATGTCGGAGGTCGAGATACAGGAGATTCCGGACGAGGAAATCGACGCCGGGTTCACCGCCGAGAAAGAGCAGCTCTGGCTCACCGGCGACTCCTCCGGCACCCTGTACGTCATCTGGAGCGACCTGCGCGATCCCACGCATTTCCAGCTTTACTACTCCAAGTGCACGCCATGATGCAGCACGGGCAAAGTACCATGGGCGTCCCGCCCATGGTTCTTATCGGGAGAATACCCAAGAGCCATGCGCGGGACGCGCATGCTACACACACTCCTGAATCCGTGTCACCAGATTTTGATTTGTGATCAAGTCCGAAACTGACTAAAATGTGGTAATTCGAAGACGAGCAGGGACGACATGAGAGAACGTGCAGAGGAATACCTGAAGGCAGCGCTCAACGATCCCGCAGCGACGTTTCGGGAAGGCCAGTATGAAGCGATCGACATGTTGGTCGGCGGAAAGAAGCGCGTGCTGGTTGTGCAGCGGACCGGGTGGGGGAAAAGCATTGTGTACTTCATAGCCACTCGGCTTCTGAGGAACGAGGGTGCGGGGCCTTCCCTTCTGATCTCCCCTCTGCTTTCACTCATGCGAAACCAGATAGAGATGGCGGAAAGGCTCGGGATCGCGGCACGGACAATCAACTCGAGCAATAAAGAGGAATGGGAGAATGTCCGAAGCGAGATGATGTCCGACCGGGTCGACGTTCTCCTGGTCTCGCCGGAACGACTGGCCAATACGGAATTCGTCGATCGCTGTCTTCTCCCTGTGGCGGGGAGAATCGGGCTGTTTATTGTTGATGAGGCCCACTGCATTTCGGACTGGGGTCATGATTTCAGGCCCGACTACCGGCGAATCGTTCGAATCCTGAATCTCCTTCCGGAGAACATCCCCGTTATTGCGACCACCGCCACGGCAAACGACAGGGTTGTAAGAGATATCGTCGAGCAACTCGGGCACAACCTGAGCGTGATGAGGGGTCCGCTGGCACGCGAGAGTCTGCGCCTGCAGAACATTCACATGCCCGACAAGTCGATGCGGATGGCCTGGCTGGTCGAGCAACTTCCCAGGATGCCCGGAAGCGGAATAATCTATGTGCTAACCACCAGGGACGCGGACCGTCTCGCCTTGTGGCTTCAGCAACACAACATAAACGCAAAAGCCTACCATGCAAGGCTTGAGAACAAAGATCGTGAGCCGCTGGAGCAAATGCTCCTGAACAATGAGGTCAAAGCGCTCGTGGCGAGCACGGCTCTCGGGATGGGGTTCGACAAGCCCGATCTCGGCTTTGTTGTCCACTTTCAGCGACCCGGCTCGGTGGTCAGCTATTATCAGCAGGTCGGCAGAGCCGGACGGGGACTCGACAGCGCTTATGGGATTCTCTTCTGCGGGGCGGAAGATGACGAGATCATCGACTATTTCATCAGGACCGCATTCCCGCCCATTGTTCATGTCGAAGCTGTCCTGAGTGCGTTGAAAAGCGCTCCCGACGGCTTGACGACCGCCGAGCTTGAGAGGAAAGTCAACCTTCGCAGGACCCGCCTCGAAAAGGTGCTGAAATTCCTGTCGGTCGAGACGCCGTCCCCAATCAGGAGACTCGGCTCCCGATGGTATCAGAACCCCATCAAGTATGAGATCGATCTTGATAAGATAGGAAAAATATGTGAGATCAGGAGACAGGAACAGCGGCGGATGCAGGAATACATGGCAAGTCGGGAGTGCCTGATGGCATTCCTGGCCGCGGAGCTGAGCGATCCCGATCCTCGGAAATGCGGCAGATGCGCAGTCTGCCGGGGAGAGCCGTTGCTCCCCGTCGCTTGTGGGGAGAGGTACCTTCGAGAAGCTCTTGAGTTCCTGAAACGGTGGGAGATACAGATCGAGCCGCGCAAGCTATGGGCGGCCGATTCACTCCCGGCATACGGTTTCTCGGGAAGGATCAAGCCCGAACTGCTTGCCGAGTATGGAAGAGCACTCTGTTCATGGGGCGACCCTCTAATGGGAGATCTGATAAAAGAAGGGAAGTTTGTAACGGGCAGATTCGATGACAGGCTTGTCGAAGCGTCAGCGAAGTTGATACTTGAGCGCTGGCGGCCCAAACCGTCTCCCGTGTGGCTGACATGTGTGCCGTCGTTGACCCGCCCGAGGCTCGTTCCCGACTTTGCGCGACGGCTGGCGGCGGCGCTTAACGTCAGGTTCGAGCCCTGCATCATCAAGATTTTGCTCACGAGCCCTCAGAAGGAAATGGAAAATTCCTTTCATCAGGCTCATAATCTGGATGGCGCGTTCGCAGCAGGAAAATGGGAGGGAATCGACGCGCCGGTGCTTCTGGTTGACGATATGGTCGATTCGCGGTGGACTATGACAGTGTTGGCGGCGCTGCTGAGGCAGGCGGGAAGCGGACCGGTGTTTCCATTTGCTCTTGCCGACACGTCCAGCGCACAATTGTGATCCACAATGCAGGAACTGTCCGAAAATACGAAGGCGGCTTTGCTGCTGGTCACGAACTGGGGCAAGGGCACGGAAGCGGCAAGGTCTCTGGGTCCCGTCGAGTTCAGCTCTCTTCTGGAGTGGCTGGAGTCGGAGGGCCTTGAGCCGTCCGACCTTGTGAGGTCGAAAGAAGCCCTGGAACGGTATCGCAATCAGCCGTCAGGCGGGATAGACCTCGGCCGACTGGAAAATCTCCTGAAAAGCGGCGCAGGTATGTCTTTTCAGGTGGAGCAATGGCTTAACAACGGTTTGTGGGTGATGGGTCGGACGGATGAAGGGTATCCCGAACGACTCAGTCTGGTGCTGAAGAGACACGCGCCGGCTGTCATTTACGGGTGCGGATCGATCGAGCTTCTGTCGCAGAGCGGAATCGCGGTAGTGGGCTCGCGGGACGTGGATGAGGAGCGGGGTTATCTGGCGGAGAGACTCAGTGCGGCCGCCGCTGAGCAGAATCTGAGCATAGTCTCAGGCGGAGCGCGCGGTGTGGACCAGATTTCCATGCATGCGGCGCTTTCGTCGGGCGGCTCGACAGTCGGTGTGCTTGCAGGGGATCTTGCCCGAGCGGCGGTGGGGAGTTTCATTCGAGAGCCGATAGAAGGCGGGAAGGCGGCGCTTATTTCGCCATACAGGCCCGACGCCGGCTTCAGCGTGGGCAACGCAATGGGTCGGAACAGGCTCATATATGCGCTGGCGGACGCAGCCGTGGTGGTGAGCTCCTCGGCCGGCAAGGGTGGGACATGGGCCGGCGCAATCGAGAATCTCGAGAAATGGCACGTCCCCATGTACGTCGTCGATCACCCCGACCTGCCCGGCAATGCCCAGTTGATCAAGAAAGGCGGGATGCCTCTTCCTTCATCCGCGCTGAATAACCCTCGTGAGCTCATCCCGGCTTCTTTTCGCCGGGGAGAGCATTCCGAGGTCGAGAACTCGTCGGACGCGCAAATCCAGCTTCCCCTTTTCGGTCCGAAGTTGAAAGATGAGAAGTAGCTCATCGTTCGGCATGCGCCAAGTGGCATGGGCGTCCCGCCCATGGTTCTTTCCGTGAAAATACCCAAGAACCATGCGCGAGACGCGCATGTTACAAATGCCGCACCGACGCGGTCTGCTCCGAAGGATACCAGTTGACAACCCCAGCTTCGCGGTGCATACTCTGGCCCTCATTCGGGGTTTTCAGCGCATCACGGCGAACTTGCCGCCGGATACCAACAGGGAGGACGGTGCCGCAATGAACCCGAAATTCTCGTTTGCTCGCTGCTTCTCAAAGGGCTGGAACGCTTTTATGCACAACCCGACGCCGGCCATTCTGGGTCCGATCATTGTGTACGCGATCCTGACGGTGCTCGAGGGGGTCGCGTTCCCGATCACCGGCCTGCTCGCGGTCATACTGCTGCCGCTGAGCCTGATTGCTTTCGGGTTGTTCACCCTGCTGGTCATCCCACCCTTCTACGGCGGCATCGCGATCCTCGCGCTCAACGTAGTCTCCGGACGCAATCCCTCGATCACCGACGTGTTCAAGGGCTTCAAGAAGTACGGGCAGTTTCTGGTAGCGTTTTTCCTGTGGTCGGTATTGGTCTCGCTCGTGGCCATTCCCGTCATCGTCGGCCAGACGGTCGGACTCACGACTCTCCTCGACATGACGGCCTCCTCCTTCGCGGGTGACCAGACCAAGTGGCTGGCCATAATCATAATTGTGGCTCTGATCGGCCTCGGAGTGGGCTATATCTCCTTTCTCATCGGATGGGTCTTCGTTTTCTTCGTGATCGGCGACTACTGGTTCAACGATTCGGTGGGCGCAGCTTTCAGCATCAGCTCCAGGATGTCCGGGGGCAACAAGATCAAGCTGTTTTTCTCGCTTGTCGTGCTCTCGGTGTTCGCCGCTTTGGGACTGCTGATCTTCGGCATCGGTTTTTTCGCGACCTCGATGATCTCCACCCTGGTGCTCGCAGCCATCTACGAGGAGCTTAAGACCGACGCCACGTGCAGCGAGGCACGCGGGTGGTACGAGCATCACGGCGCCGACATAGCGGTGGGCTGAGGCCGGCGATTCCCCCCAAAGCCGGCACCCGAAAAATGCGTCTTTCGCTGCAACCAAACCCTTCCCGGTACGTCCATTCCTTGAGTCGACCTTCGGTGCTATAATTGCGGATTCATTCCGTCTTTGAGTAAGATTTAATCCGCCCGAAGGATATGAGCGACGGGCCACCTGTGGGAGGTCGTCCATGTCATTGACCATCTATTGGATATTGTTCCTCGTCGGCCTCGGCTTCTCGGTCATCAGCGCCGTCATGGCAGGGTTCGGCGATATCGGCGGGGGGCATGACCTGGGCGGGGCCGGCGGACACGGTGCGGATTTCTCAGGCGGACACGATATCGGCCTGTCAGGGGGACACGGAGTCGATATGGGAGGTGGCCATGCCGGAGACCTCGGAGCCGCCGACACCTTCCATAGCGGCGGCGAGATAGCTCTGAGTCCCCTCTCCCCGATTACCATAGCGGCTTTTATCGGGGGGTTCGGGGGCGGCGGCCTCATAGGCCATTACATGGGACTCGCCGACTGGGCGGGGCCGTGGGCCACACTCCTTATCGCCCTGCCCGTCGGATTCATCCTCGCTTTCGGAATTTACTACCTGATGTACCTGATCAACAAGTCAAACGTCTCATCCGAAGCCAGGGCTGTCGAAGCGATAGGAGTGACCGCCGAGGTCATCACGCCCATTGTCGAGGACAGCACAGGGGAGATAGCCTACAACTCCCGCGGGAGCCGCTACACCTCTCCCGCAAGGTCTCTCGACGGGAAAACCATCGCCAAGGGACGCCCTGTCAAGATCTGGCGACTCGTGGGAAGCACCTGCTATGTCAAGGAAATTCCTCCGGAAGAAGCGGAACAGCCTCCGGAAGACAAGGTTGACGACAGCCCCATCTGACCTGGGCATCGATGGCCCGGATACTCGCCTTCAGTGGCGGATTTCACTTTGAGAGTTTATTCTTAGCTTCTTGAATACAGATGCATAGCTTGCCCGAAAGAAGAGGAATCTCACAAGGAGGACGGATATGCAAACAGGTCCAATAGGTTTTGTAGTGATCGGCATTCTTGTCATCTTTTTCCTTCTAGTATGGCTCGTCGCCCATAACATGATGAAGGCGGGACCCAATGAGGTCCTTGTCATCTCAGGGCGAAGACGATGGATCAAGCGGCAGGACGGGAGCAGGTTCCTGGTCGGCTTCCGAATGTTGAAGGGCGGACGCACGTTCGTCTGGCCGGTATTTGAACGCGTCGACCGCCTGTCGCTCGAGTTGATGACACTGGATGTGCGCACGCCCGAGGTTTATACCTCGAAAGGCGTCCCCATCATCGTGGATGGCGTTGCCCAGATCAAGATCAAGGGTGACGATATCTCCATCGCCACGGCCGCGGAGCAGTTCCTTTCAATGGGGATCAACCAGATCCGCGACATCGCTCTCCAGACGGTAGAGGGCCACCTCCGAGCGATTCTCGGCACCCTCACCGTTGAGGAGACCTACTCGAACCGCGATGCCTTTGCTGCGAAGGTACAGGAGGTCGCAAGCTCCGACCTCGCCAACATGGGCCTCACCATCATCTCCTTCACCATCCGCGACATACGCGACAGCCAGGGCTACCTCGACGCTCTCGGCAAGCCTCGCACGGCACAGGTCAAGAGGGACGCCACGATCGGTCAGGCAGAGGCCGACAGAGACTCCACGATCAAATCGGCCGAGGCGTACCAGGAAGGACAGCAGGCCAAGTTCATCGCGGACACCAAGGTCGCCGAGGCCGAGCGGAACTACCAGATGAGGGTCGCTGAGTATACGGCCTCCGTCAACCAGCAGAAGGCGAAAGCCGACCTCGCCTACGACCTGCAGAGATTCGAGACCGCTCAGCTCGTCAAGGCCCGAGAGATTGAGGTCGACATCGTCGAGCGCGAGAAACGTATCGAGGTCCAGGACAAGGAAATCCAGCGCAAGCAGCGCGAGCTCACCGCAACGATCGAGAAACCTGCAGAGGCCGAGAAATACAAGGTCCAGACTCTTGCGGACGCCGAGAAGTACAAACTTCAGACCGAGGCGGACGGCGCGGGGTCTGCGATCAAGCTGAAGGGTTTCGCGCAGGCCGAGGTCGTCCAGAAAACCGGTGAGGCGGAAGCCGAGGCGAACCGGGCAAGAGGTTTCGCACAGGCCGACGTCATCAAGGCCCAGGGTTTCGCGGAAGCGCAGGCGATGGAGAAGAAGGCGGAATCGTGGCGGCAGTACAACGAGGCCGCCATCATCCAGATGTTCATCGAGAGAATCCCCGAGATCGCGCGCGCGATCGCGGAGCCTCTCTCCCGCACCGACAGGATCGTTATCATCAACACGGGCGGCGACGGCCAGTCCGGCGGGGCAGGCGCGAGCAGGATAACGAAGGACATCACCGAGATCATCGCGCAGATACCTCCGGTCATCGAAAGTCTCACCGGAGTCGACATGGAGACCCTCATCAAGAACATCCCGGCGATCAGACAGGGCATGTTCAAGGACAAGGGCTGGACGAATCCCGACGAAGAGAAGCCCGTGAAGGGTTCATCAAAGTAGGGGCCTTGAAGCACCTAATGTGTGGCCCGGCGATGCATTCGCCGGGTTTTTTTATTCGTGCATCCCGGTAAATGCATTGCCGGCCTTCGTGCCGAGCACGTCTCGTGCTTCGGGCTACGGAGCGAATGCGTCGCGCATTTCGCCGGGCCCGGCGACTCGAGACGAGTCTGCTCCTGTTCCCGAAGCACGAGACGTGCTCGGCACAGAACCCTCAGATTCACAGGGGATTACGGAGCAGCTACCCCCCTCCCCCACTCACCGTCAAAGGCCAAGTCCTTAAGCGGCAGCCTCTCCCTCTCCTGAAGCTCGCTGTCTCTACGTTCGGCGGGAAGGTCCCTGATGTCCTTCTCTTCCATCGGCCACCCGACCGCTATCATCGCCATCGGTGTATATTCCGCCGGTATTTTGAACGCGGACCTGAGCTTCTCCGGATCGAACCCCCCCATCTGGTGGGCCATAAGACCCTGCGAGACAGCTTCGAGACAGAGGTTCTCGCTCGCAGCGCCGGTGTCGTACTGTCCCCAGCGATTCGCCTGACCGTTGTGCCTGAACTTGCTCCCGGCAAGAGAGGCGATCAGAACGGGAGCTCTTGACACCCAGGCCTGGTTGAAAGGCGACAGGCAGTCGAAAGCCTTCCGCCAGAGGTCTTCGTTCTCGCTGCGGACCCACACGATGTATCGCCACGGCTGATCGCCATAGCAGGATGGCGCCCACCTCGCGGCCTCGAGTATCGCGATCAACTGTTTTCGTTCCACTTTCTTTTTCTCGTCGAATGCCCTTCCGCTCCATCGTCTCGCGATAATGTCGTTCACCGGCACACTCGTCTTCGCGGGTTTCTCAAGCATTTGTTCTCTCCTCGTGTCTCGAATCAAGCCTTCTCCTTCCCCACCACCTCGAAACGGCCCGTAACAACCCCCGTTGTTTTCGCTTTAGTCTCCCACCCGGGCTGCACTCCTCCCACGGACACCTCGAACCATCCGGGCTCGACCACGCGCCTGCCCTCGTCGGTCACCATAGCCATCCAGTACGGCGAGACCACTAATTCGACCGTTCTCACCTCGCCGGGCTCGAGATACACTCGCTCGAAGCCGACAAGCTGCCATATCGGAACCCGGCTGCTCGCATCTTCATCCCGGATATACACCTGAACCACTTCGCCGCCCGGCACATCGCCGACGTTCTGCACATCGACCTTCACACTCACCGGATTCCCGGCCGGATGGGTTTTCGGACGGATCTCAAGGTTTCCGTACTCGAACTGAGCGTAACTGAGCCCGTACCCGAAGGGGTACAACGGCTCCCCTTTGAAATGCCGATAAGTCCTGCCGTCCATCCCGTAGTCCTCGAACGCCGGAATCTGTTCGATCGACTTATAGAAGGTGACCGGCAGTCTCCCGGCAGGATTGTATTCACCGAACAGCACGTCCGCGATCGCGTTGCCGCCCTCCTCCCCCGGGTACCATGCCGCCAGGATCGCCGGCACGTTTTCGTCCGCCCAGTTGATCGCCACCGCGCTCCCGCTCAAAAGCGCAAGAACCACCGGCGTACCGGTCGCGTGCACGGCCTTCAGAAGCTCCTCCTGGACTCCCGGAAGATCGATATCTCTTCGATCCGCGTCCGTACCCTCTCCCTCTTCACCCTCGATCGCGTTCGACAGCCCCAGAACGACGATCACGACATCCGCTTCCTCCGCAGCCTCGACCGCCGACCTGATCCCCTCTATCGAATCCCCCATGAGGGAGCAGCCCTTCGCGTAGAGGACCCTGGTCTCCGTGGATACCGCCTTCATTATCCCGGCGAGAGGGGTCACGCTGTATGACGTATCCCCGTAGTAATTCCCTTTTAGAACGAGAGTGTCATCGGCGTTCGGACCGATCACCGCGATCGCCTTCAAATCCTTTCCCAGCGGAAGAAAGGCATTTTCGTTCTTCAGAAGCACGATCGATTCTCGCGCCATCTCGCGCGAAAGCTCGCGATGCTCCTCACAATCGACGACCGAATACGGAATCTGCGCCCACTTCACGCGCTGGGGCGGATCGAACATCCCCAGCTTGAAACGCGCAGTGAACAGCCGCCTAACCGCGACGTCGATTTCCTCCTCCGAGATGAACCCCTGCTTATGAGCTTCAACAAGGCTCGGATAGCACTCTCCGCAATTGAGATCGCATCCGGCTTTCACGGCAATCGAAGACGCTTCTTCTCTTGTTCCGACCAGCTTGTGATGCATGAAGATGTCCTTGATCGCCCAGCAATCGGACACAACGTAGCCCTGAAAGCCCCATTCCTTCCGGAGAATTTCCTCAAGCAGCCTGGGACTCGCGCAGCAGGCCTCGCCGTTCAGACGGTTGTACGCACCCATCACCGAATGCGCGCCGGCCTCCTTCACGCACGCCTCGAACGCGGGAAGATACGTCTCCCACAGATCCTTCTCGCTAACGACCGCATTGAATCGATGCCTCTCGTTCTCAGGTCCGGAGTGCACCGCGAAATGTTTCGGCGTCGATACGATTTTCAGGTACTTCGGATCATCCCCCTGCAGCGCTTTCACGAACGTCACCCCGAACCGGCTCATCAGGTACGGGCACTCGCCGTACGTCTCCTGCCCCCGTCCCCATCTCGGGTCGCGGAAAATATTGATGTTCGGAGTCCAGTACGTCAGCCCCTTGAGGCTCGATCCCTTTTTTCGTCCCCCTTCCGCGATTATCCTCTGCTCCTCGTGATAGATCGCGCGCGCCTCGTCGGATATCGCGATCACGACCCTCTCGAAGAGGGTCAGATCCCACGATGCCGCCATGCCGATCGCCTGCGGGAAGACGGTCGCAACATCGGGGATGGAGTTCCGACGCATCCGCGCGACACCGTGAAGGCACTCGTTCCACCAGTTGTATTCGGGGATACCCAGACGCTCGATCGCAGGGGCATCGTGAAGCATCTGCCCGACCTTCTCCTCGAGCGTCATGTGCGATATGAGGTCATCGACTCGCTGAACGATTGTCTCGTCGGGGTCGAGATAGGCTGGAGTTTTCGATTTCATGTGACTCGCCTCTCCCCCCTAGCCCCCCTCCCCACAATTGTGGGGAGGGGGGTTGGGGGGGTGAGGTTTGAATTGCGGAGAGGGGGCCAGGGGGTGAGGTTGCTTATCGGTCTGCCGATCCTTTACCCTTTTCCCCATCAATCTCCCGAGGCCACAAATGCCGCAACATGATTCCCTTGAGCAATTCGAACACTTCCGCTCCAAGATGAACGAGATCATACTGTCAGAAGCACCGATCGAGGTCAAGCGGTTCTTCTCGCTCGATACGCAGACCTACAAAGATGGGGCTTTGCACGCAGGAACGAAGGAACTCCTCGGACTGGTCGCGTCGATGGTGATGCGCTGCGACGATTGCGTGACGTACCACCTGCAGCAATGCGTCCGGCTGGGCGTTTCCGATGAGGAGATCTGGGAGGCGATGAGTGTCGCACTCATCGTGGGCGGTTCGATCGTGATCCCGCACCTGAGACGGGCTGTCCAGACGCTGAAGCTCATGAGAGGCAAACCGGCAAATTTATCCGAACCAAATGAGTAGTTCACTAAACATCATGGACTCACAATCTTCCTCCCGGAGGGGCCCGAGAAAATGGCCGTTCACACAGACAAGATCGCGATCTCGACCCGCGGCGATTGCGATGTCAAGGACATCACCCTTGAGCTCGCGGAATGCATAAGACGATCCGGCATCGCCGACGGGATCGCGCACATTTTCTGCCCAGGCTCGACGGGCGGCCTCACCACGACCGAGTTCGAGCCCGGCGCGGTGCGGGACATCCGCGAGCTATTCAACCGCACGATCCCGCCGACGCCTCCCGGACCGCCGTGGGGCGATTATTTCCACCACGAGACGTGGCACGACGACAACGGTCACGCGCATCTTCGCGCGAGTGTCATCGGAGCGGACATCACAGTGCCGGTCCGCAACGGCTCTCCCGTTCACGGCACGTGGCAGCAGGTCGTTTTCATCGACTTCGATACCCGCCCGCGACATCGAGAGCTGCCGGTGACCGTCATGGGGGAATAAGCCGAACGCCCATCACGATTCTCTCGCGCGATTGACGTCTTCCGATGCCCATTCTATACTGGATTTTCGGCAAGGAGACCTGAACGATGGTGCATGGCATCGAAATCCGCAAAGACGCGATCGCCCGGTTCTGCAAGCGCAACCACATCCGGAAGCTCGCTTTCTTCGGCTCAATCCTTCGTGACGATTTCGGTGCGGACAGCGACATAGATGTGCTTGTGGAATTCGAGTCGGGCAAGGTGCCGGGGTTTTTTGGCATTGCTCGCATGGAGCGGGAATTATCTGAGTTACTCGGGGGACGGAAGGTGGATATCCGGACCGCCGGGGATCTCAGCAAGTACTTCCGAGACAAGGTAGTTGCGGGCGCAGAGACCCAATATGAACGAAAATGATGAAATCCGACTTCGGCACATGCTCGATGCCGCAAGGATGGCGCTGTCATTTGTCCAAGGCCGCGAACGAGCTGATCTGGATACCGACACTCAGCTTGCGTTCGCGCTGGTCAAGACGATCGAAATCATAGGGGAGGCGGCAAGCAGGATTTCCGGCGAATGTCAGAATCGGCTCCCGATGATACCCTGGCAGGACATTGTCGGGATGAGAAACAGGCTGATTCACGCTTACTTCGAAATCAACGCTGACATTGTCTGGAGCGCATTAACCAACGACCTGCCGGCATTGGCTGCACAGATCGAAGCGTTCTTTGAACAGAAAACGTGATTGGATGCGGGCGATCATTGAGGCGCTGCTGCGCCCGGGGAGGTTCCCGGCAGGGAATGCTCCAGTACACTCTCAGGTCAGGCTTTACCCTGTTCCGGGCGTCGCAGAATATTTAGCCGTTTCAAGCCGGTATGCCTACATTGGCAACAAGTTCGGCGGTCTGGGAATCGTCAGGTTATGGTAGAATTGGTCTGCGATTCATCACTGTATCCTGATGACTCAGGAGGCCATGCTGTATGCGCCGTTTTTCGCTATTACCGGCTGTCCCGATCGCCCTGCTCGTTCTAGCCTCTTGTGCTCGCGGCCACCTGACTTCCCTTCCCACCTCCCCGTCCCTTTGCTTTCAGCAGCCCGCGGCACCGGCGGCAGACGAATGTCTGTGGGGACTCTGGGACGTGTATATTGACCTTGAAAATTCCACTGCCGATGCCGTCCCCCTGCGCGGTGCGGAGTTCACATGCAATGTCACCCATTTTGCGGAGACTCCCCCGCACTACCTTCACCTGAGTGGCCTATACGCTACACCGCATGACGGTTACGTCGACATCGATATCGACGTGGGGATCGAGCATCCGTTTCCCGGACTCAGCGCGTTCATCGGCTTCGACGTGATGGGAGTTTTCCTCGGTGAAGTGTCCGGCACATACCATGGAACTTCCGAGCTGAGCGTCGCGACCACGGAGGATCCGCAGCTGATAAACGCGGACGGGTACACGCGGTGGTTCAATGCGCCTGAATTCGAAGAGGCGGGACAGATCAAGCCGCTGTTCGGATACCATCCCGGGGTCCAGGGCACACCCGACTTTTTCCCGACCGGCACGCTTAACCCATACAAGTACTTCTGCGACGCGCTTTCTCCTGGCGACTACCAGAGCCCTTACGAGGCCATCTGTATTCCAAGCGGGCTGAGAGGCTGCTTCACGCCCGGAAGCCTGAACTGGCGTCACTACACGATCAGGCGACCGATAGCCAAGACCGTGGAATTCCAGTACGCCGTCATCGCTCACTGGGAGCCGAACATCCATCATCCCGATCCGCCCGGAGGGATCGAGGATTTCCCCCTCTCCGCAAATGCCGATGAGGCCGTGGCGATAAGCGTTGTGGACTCCAGCGACCTGTTCTACGACCCGTCATCGAGCGGCGGCAATATTGTCCTCTACGTAAGCCCCTGGGATTGGTCTTCAACGTGGGACGGCTACGTGCCCGAGTACGAGATAAGGCTGTTCTCGAGCGCGTGGGATGGGCCATACGATGTCGACATGATACCGTACCAGATCGCCGGCAAGCAGGTCAGCTTCCACGCGGAGTTCCCGGTTGGCATGCTGAGCTCCTCCGATCCTCTCCCTGTCTGGATCGAGGTCGCATACCCGAGCCTCGACTACACCACCCAACTCGAAATCCCGAACGACGCCTACGGAGAACTCATCAGCTATTTCCGCATCGAAATACCGGTGGAAGCTGCGCCGACCTTCATCACCGTTGTTGTTCCAAACGGGGGAGAGACCTGGTCTGTCGGCTCGAACGAGGAGATATCATGGGCCTCGAGCGGCGACATCCCCAACGTCAATATCGAGTACTCAAAGGATGACTTCGCGTCCGATGTCAACCTCATCGTGTGGGACGAGCCGAACGTCGGGAGCTTCCTCTGGGAGAATGTCCCCAATGATCCCACGACAAACGCCACGGTAAGGGTCACGGCCACTGCGAATCCTTTGATATTCGACATTTCAGATGGACCGTTCACAATCGTCGCGCCCGACTGCGCCCCCGAAGATCACTTCGAGGTCGAGCCGAACGATTCATCCGAGACCGCCACTCCGATGGGATGGGACTATGCCCCCGAGACCGACGGGAGCGGCCACACGGGCCAGGTATGCCCCGACGCGGACGTGGACTTTTATTCCATCGAGTTGACGAGCGGCCAGGGGAGTTTCCTCGTCACATGCCTCGATCTCGGACAAGACCAGATCCTTGATCTGCAGCTCTTTGATGGAACCGGGAGTCTGGTCGATGCCACCTTGCTTCCGGAGGGCCAATTCGCCGAGACTGTCCGAATCCCGGTCCTGGGAGCCTTGGGAACCTACCGCCTGAGAATCGCGGCGACCGGCGGAGGCATCCATGAATACGATGTCCATCCGCTGAGGTGGCCAAGCTGGGGCGAAGGGTTCACGTTCTATGAGACCGAGTCGAACGACTCTTCATCCAGCGCAAACACGATGGCCATCGACTATGACCCCGACACAGACTCGTTTCAGTATACCGGCGAACAGGGGGGCGGGGACTCGGACTGGTTCTCCATCGTCACCGCCGCGGACGGAATCCTCGTGATTCACATGGCCGACTACGATAACGCCAGTAACGAAGAGGAATATTTCACTCTGTACAACGGCTCCCTGGGTCAGCTTGACACCGGCACGATATGGTGCCAGGACGGCAGCGCGTTCATCTCGTCCGGAGGGGTGGTCACGGCCGGGACCTACTATGTCGAGGTGAGCGCAAACACCTTCACGCACCGCTATGTTTTCGAGCCGAATCTGGTGACCGAGTAGTGGTCTTGGGGACAGTCACCTGATTCCGGCCCGAGCGCACGAGGTAAACCCTGGGACACAGTGCCGGAAGCAGGATGACAGTCCCCGGGGACTGGCATCCGATTTTGCCGGGTCAGGATGCTGGGGTATTCTCGCCCGCCGCGGCAGGCAAAATCGGTGCCTGTCCCCCCCATAGCGGCTTACCCGAATATGTATGATGACGGATTATACCCGCCATCGTGCTGTCGTCTTCGCCGGTTACGAACGTCGCCCAATCCATGTCGGCTGTCAGCTTGATTCATCCATCAAGGTCAATGATGTCAAACGGATCACCGAGGCCTACATGTGCTCTCGCACTGGACCAGGCATAATCAGCAACCGATTCACTCAGCCGGGCCCGCACAGGATTGCGGTCCACGTACTTTAGAGCGTGAATTACATGAGCGTCTCCCAAGGTACATGAATAAAAGCGATCTTGCCAGACGTGCCCGTGACGAGCGTGCTTCGCGTTGAAATACTGCGCATATCGACCATGACTTCGACCGACAGCCAACGCCAGTGAGTCATCTCGATCCGGAATCGCCACCAGGTGTACATGGTTCGGCATGAGGCAGAAGCCGAGCATCGTGAGGCCATGTTTACAGCACTGGAATCGGAGGATATCCAGGTAACGAACGCGGTCTGCGTCAGCGGAGAAGATCTCCTGGGAATTGTTGCCCTTTTGCGTGATGTGATGGGGAATCCCCGGCAGTACAATTCTTCCGGTTCTGGCCATAACCGGAGATTATTATAGCCGTCGGTCTGGGGACAGTCACCTGCTTCCGGCCCGAGCGCGCGAGGTAAACCCCGGGTCACAGTGCCGGAAGCAGGATGACAGTCCCCGGGGCAAAAAGGGGGTCGCCGGCACCGAGAACGGGAAAAATCCCCCTGCCCCTGTTGACACCCCCTGCCGGGTGTGGTAGATTTCCTCTTCGTCGCTAATAACGGTTTGGGGCTTCGGAGAAACCCCATTAATTTTGTGTGTCTTCTTGAACCGATGGCGGCAGGAACCTGTACATTGTAGATATTAATAGTGCGGGCGACACGCAACCGGTCCGGATCGGGCTTGCCGACGTAGCTCAGCTGGTAGAGCAGCTGATTTGTAATCAGCCGGTCACCCGTTCGAGCCGGGTCGTCGGCTTTGCGTGGAGAGGTGCCCGAGTGGCTAAAGGGAACAGACTGTAAATCTGTCGGCGGACGCCTACGGAGGTTCGAATCCTCCCCTCTCCACCACCCGCGCGGGAGTAACTCAATTGGTAGAGTACCAGCCTTCCAAGCTGGTTGTTGCGGGTTCAAGCCCCGTCTCCCGCTCCAGATGACAAGAATGCGTTTGTCGCTTCGCCCAAGTAGCTCAGTAGGTTAGAGCACCTCCTTGGTAAGGAGGAGGTCAGCGGTTCGATCCCGCTCTTGGGCTTTCCTGTGCAATCAGTTCCCGTCCCGCGACTCCCGACGGATCTCGCGGGCGTTTGAACCAGGCCGTCAGGCGGCTGCTTTACATGACCGACTTTCATTTTATCGCACGCCAGACGGGCACGGAGGATATCCGTAATGGCTAAAGCCAAATTCCAGAGAACGAAGCCGCACTTGAATGTAGGGACGATCGGGCATATCGATCACGGCAAGACGACGCTTACGGCGGCGATCACGAAGGTACAGGCTATGCTGGGCCTGGCGGATTTTGTGCCGTTCGACGAGATCGACAAGGCGCCGGAGGAGAAGGAGCGCGGGATCACGATCAACACGGCGCACGTGGAGTACCAGACGGAGAAGCGTCACTACGCGCACGTGGACTGTCCCGGGCACGCCGACTACATCAAGAACATGATCACGGGCGCGGCGCAGATGGACGGCAC
>Ga0315294_10002703_pt1 | contig 19343 bp, 15 predicted proteins | sample YL17G13_40_MG_FD_203626 | JGI IMG/M metagenome (GOLD analysis project Ga0315294, IMG submission 203626) | Sediment microbial communities from Yellowstone Lake, YNP, Wyoming, USA - YL17G13_40 | ecosystem: Environmental > Aquatic > Freshwater > Lake > Sediment | place: USA: Wyoming | collected...
CGTTGGCGAGATAGTAGTTGTCGTGCGCGTTGTGATTCGGGTCGTACATGTCGCTCCATGTCATGAGCTTCCATGAAGGATTGATGTCGTGCGCGATCCCGTCCACGCGTTCCGTTGCATCGGCAAGAAGCACACCGGGTGTTTTCCCGGTCGACTGGCAAAGCTCGCACCACTTGACGCACCTGAGCTCGTCGACCGCTATGAACACTTCGGTGGGATGAATAAGCTCATTGACCTTGGTCAAAGTCGATTCGAAGATGTCGAACACGGCTTCTTCGGTGAGACAGCACGCAGGCTGCATGTCATAGACAAAGACGCAATGATAGTAATCGACGAGAATCCGGTCGCCGTTGTTGATCGCCGAGCCGGGAGTGAGCGTGATCACCGGTTTTGCGTGGTACAGATCGAACGTGCCGGTGTAGCTCCCCGCGTGACCCATAAGGGGATCGACCACCTGCTCGAAATCGACACCCTCCTGGTACGTCACCGTTCCGGCTTCGTTCGTGACGGTCAGAGGCGCCCCTCCCCGGCGAATGAGATTGATCAGGCCCGTGTTTTCTATCGTCACATCGTCGACCCAGAACTTCCCGCTCGACCCGCCCCAGATTCCGATATATATGTGTGCCGATGTCTCCTCCTGGCTGTTGAATATCGCGTAGTAGTGCGTCCAGTCCTGCGTTTCCTGGATGTCGAACGAAAGGAATTCCAGGTTGCGCGAGAAATCCTCGCTGAAAACCTGGAGATTGACCTCGCTTGCGGGGGTGACATTGTCGGTCCTGACCCAGAAGGAGATCGCGTAGCACTGCCAGGGCTTGGTCATGACCTGCTGGCGGATTCGGTCGTTTCCGTTCGGATGAGCGGTGAAATTCTCGAACCGTATGCTGCAGTTCCCGGAGTGCTTTATGTTCGTGTCGGCGAAAGTCTCCACGCCCGCGCCGTCCATCTGAATCCATCCCGGGAAAGTGTCGCCCGTATGGTCCTCGAAATCGCCGTTCACGACTACGGTCGATGGGTCCTGCTCCACCTGCGCGGTCGTGCCGATCACCTTGAACACGCAGTCCTCAACAGGCTGTGGCTCTATCAGGTTCGGATCGTGGCACAGAACCGCGTCGGAATACCCGATAGGCACAAGCGACGGGATCACCTCTATGCCGATATCGTCCGCCGCCTGCGCGTAGGTCTGCAGATGCTGCCAGTAGGTTTCGCTCTGAATGTCGACCGTCCCGAGCTTGAAATCCGCGAGCACGACCTTCTCGTAACCTGCGGCCTTGGCCGTTCCAAGAAGATCGATCGCTTGCGTCAGATTCGCATCGGGGAGAAGGTTGACCGAGTGGTAGTACCACAGTTGATGATGATCGAGCTGCCCCTGCGCGACACCGAGACTGAGGACATAATATGCGGTAAGGTCCAGCCAGTCGGGCGCCGATGCGTTCTCGTTGTCAACCACCGAGACAAGGCACTTGTACCTCCCGACTGAGGCCTTTTTCTGGTTCTCGACCGTGACCTCGTAACGGCTGTCGCCCGCGATATCCTGTACCCACGACGCGGTCAGTGTTCCGTCGAACAACTCCGGACATTCCACCGCAGGCGCAGCGTAACTTGCTTTCCCCTGCCAGTCACTCACGTCTATAGTCAACTTTGTCGATCCACCCTGGTCCGTCAGCCCCTGCCCGATCGGCTCCTGGTTTACCTGGATTCGCCACGGCTCCGGGCAGTTCGCTTCCGGGGGGAAATCGTTCATCGGGTCGGTGACGGGCTTGACCAGCGGCGGCGCCCAGCACGCATCGACGGCATAGCCGAATCCCAGCGCACTGGAGGGCATGTCGACCTTGAATGTCTGCGTGATCGATGTCCCCACAAGGAACGCATTGCGGACATTGGCCGGGTCCGGCGACATGTACCTCTTGAAACCGCTGAGCGTGACATTCGGAGCCGCCGGTGTAGACAACTTCCCCTTGAGATATCCCTGCAGACCGCCGGGACCCGACCCCTGAGTTGTGATGTTGTACAGCGACGTAAACCCGTCCGCGTTCACAACCTCCCCCTGTCCCTTCGACCCGTCCGAGATGCTCAACCCCGATACGGGGAAGGCATGGTCCCCGGTGAACATGCATATCCCGCGAACATCGAAGCCGGTAAGCGTCAATGTTTCGAACGGGTGCGTGATCTGGACATCCACCAGCACGGTCCCGTCTCCCGACGGTGTGAAACTCACCAGCTTCACGCAATCTGTGCACGGACCCTGTTCGAGAAACTTGAGCACGTTCCAGTGGTCCGCCACCTCCCGGAGGGGTACCAACTCCATTTCCATTTTCCCGGGATCGATGCAACCGAGGAAATATCCCCACAGATAATGATTGCCGGCGCTGCGGAGCGTTGATTCTCCCGAATCGCGCCCCTGCCCGTCAGGTCCAAGCGGGCTCTCCCCATCAAGGCTCTGTCCTGCGCACGAGGCGATAAGAAGCAGGCTTGCGAAAACAAGGCTAAGTACGGCTTTTGGACGGGATACCATAACCGCCCTCCTCGCGAAGAGTGTATGCTTACCGCAAGAATGCAGCATGATTCGCGGTCATGTCAACATGGACTGCCTGTCCCCGGTCGGCCTTCGCACTTGACAAACACTTGCGGTCAATGTCACATTCTTGTCCTACCGACGATAGATGTACTCGGCGAGAAGCCTTCGTCTCTGGTCGGGAACAGCTAACCGCTGCATCGTCATGCGGCGTGAGGATAGATTAGGGGAATGGGTCTCTCACTGGCATCATTGGGCCGGATGGCATTGATCCCTGCCGCATACCTGCTGGGGTGTTTCTCCACGGGCTACTACCTGGTGCGTTTACGTTCACGTGAGGACATACGGGAGCTTGGGAGCGGCACGGCGGGCGCGAAGAATGTGGGTCGAAAGTTCGGGGCATGGGGATTCATCGTCACGTTTCTCGGGGACCTTGCGAAAGGCGCAATCGCGGTGGCAGCCGGGACTTATCTTGGGCTGGGCCAGATCGGACTTGTGGTCGTCATGATCGCCGTGGTCCTCGGACATATCTGGCCCGTACAGCTTGGATTCCGGGGCGGCAAGGGCATCTCCACGTCGCTGGGAGCGATCCTGGTTTTCAATTGGCTCATCGGAGTTATCGTGCTCGGCATCTTCGTCCTGACGTTCGCTCTGACGAGGAAATTCACCCTGAGCGGAGTGGCCGCGGCGATCCTGTCGCCGCTCGTTCCTGTGGCCCTGAGGCTTCCAGCAACGAGCGTTATCGGCGTATCGGCGCTGGCGGTTCTAATTGTTTTCGCGCACAGAAAGAACATCGCCGCTGAAATCGGCAGAATAAGAGCCCGCGGTCAACTTGGGGATGACCGGAGTAATCTGCTCCAGAAGGAGTAGTGGAATGCGTTCACATCAACCTCTCACGTTCAAGATCGCATCTGAGGATCGGGAGTTCGAGCAGATCAACAGGCTCAACTATGAAACGTTCGTCGAGGAGATTCCCCACAACGAAGCGAACCCCGGACGCAGCCTGGTCGACAAGTTCGACGGCGAGAACACCTACATGGTCTGCCTGCATGAGGACAGGGTGGTGGGCATGATCGCTATGCGCGGCAAACGCCCGTTCTCGCTGGATCAGAAACTCGATAACCTCGATTCCTATCTCCCCCGGGACCGCTCCATCTGCGAGTTGAGGCTTCTCACGGTCGACAACAGGTTCCGAAACAGCAGGGTTTTCGGCGGACTAGTGAAACACATCGCACGCTACGGCATGGGACAGGGCTACGATCTCGCGGTTATTTCGGGCATCGTGAACCATGTCAAGCTCTATGAGCATCTGGGATTCGTCCCGTTCGGACCTCTCGTGGGCAAGCCGGGCGCGATGTTCCAGCCGATGTACCTGACGCTCGAAGCCTGGCGCGACTCATCGAAATCGCTTTTCAAACCAGAGAGCGTATCACCAGGGGAGAACGAGCACGTGACACTCCTGCCCGGACCGGTCGCGATCGGTCCCGAGGTGCGGCGGGCGTTCGCGCAGGCGCCCATCTCGCACCGCTCCGACTCGTTCAGGAACGCTCTCAGTGAAACCAGAGAGACCCTGTGCAGACTTGTCGGAGCGAAGAGAGTCGAGATAATGGTCGGCTCGGGAACACTGGCCAATGACGCTGTCGCGGCGCAATTGTCTTTGGAGAAAAAGCCCGGACTCGTCCTGAATAACGGCGAATTCGGCTCCCGTCTTGTGGACCACGCGACACGGTTCGGCCTTTCGTTCGACACCCTTGGAATCGATTGGGGCGAGGCGTTCGATCCGGATCAGATAGAGGGCGCGCTGGACCCGATCCCCGATGTCAAATGGCTCTGGGCCGTTCACTGCGAGACTTCGACCGGCATTCTGAACGATCTGGGGATGCTGAAGAAAATCGCAGCCGGGAGAGGAATCCATCTCTGCCTCGACTGCATCAGCTCGATCGGGACGGTGCCGATCGACCTTGGCGATGTACGGCTGGCGTCGGGCGCAGCGGGGAAAGGTCTCGGCGCATTCTCCGGCTTGTCCATGGTGTTCTACAATCACGAGATAAAGCCCGCCCCGGAGAAGCTCCCGAGGTATCTCGATCTCGGCCTCTACGCGATGAATAGCGGGATTCCGTTCACCCACTCCTCGAACCTCATTTACGCCCTTCGTCAGGCCTTGAAACGCTTTGAATCCGAGGACGTGTTCGCAAGAGCCCTTGAGCTCTCGCAATGGCTGAGAGCCAGGCTGCGCGAACTGGGGTTCCGGATTGTCGCTCCGGACCAGCACGCGAGTCCCGCTGCGATCACTCTCGCGCTCCCGGACGGTCTGAGCTCTATGGAAGTAGGTCGGGAGCTCGAGGAGCTGGGCTATTTCCTCTACTACAAGGGCGGCTACCTCATCGAGCGAAACTGGCTGCAGATCTGCCTCATGGGCGACTGTTCGCAGGAGAGGCTGATCCCCCTGCTTGACGCGCTGAGCGAAATCAGCTTGTAGCTATCCGGTCTTATCCGGTAGCTATCCGGGAACGCCGGCATTGCTATCTTGACGCGCGGATTCCACCTTTCGTCCTCACATACTCCACCGCCGCGAGAAACAGCGGAAGGCCATGCGCCCAACTTCCGAATTCCTCTTCGCCGGCAGCGCTAACAGGCCCCCCATCCGCGCTCGCCCGATACCTTGTCCACCTCGGATGGTTCTCCGGGTACAGAAACCTCTCCGGATGCGGCATCAGTCCGAGCACACGCCCGGTCGGGTCGCAAATCCCGGCGATGTTCGCCACCGACCCGTTCGGATTGAGTGGATACGGAACCGCATCTTCCTCGCATGCATCCGGCGCCTCGGGATCGCAGTACCTGAAGACTATCTGCCCATTCTTTTCGAGTCTTTCAAGAATCTCCGTCGACGCTGGTATGAACTTCCCCTCTGCATGAGCCACCGGATATTCGATCAGCTCAGGAAGCCATCGCGTCCAGACACAGTTTGTGTTCTCGACTTTCAGGGTGATCCATCGGTCCTCGAATTTCCCGGAGTCATTCCAGAAGAGCGTCGCCTCGACTCCTCCGTTGCCCTCCTTCAGCCCCGCGATCGACGTCGGGTCGGGAAGAATACCGGCTTTCACAAGCGTCTGAAAACCGTTGCATATGCCGATGATCAGACCGCCCCGCTCATAGAATTCGAGAAGCTGACCGAGAAGATGCGCCCTGACCTCCGTCGCAAGAACTCGCCCGGCTGATAGATCGTCGCCGTACGCGAATCCGCCGGGAAACCCGAGAATGTCGTAGTCCAGAAGCGACTTCTCCCGTCTCACAAGCTCGTTGATGTGGACAATCTCCGCATCGGCCTTCGCCATCCGGAACCCGTGCGCCAGCTCCTCGTCGCAATTTATGCCTGCCGTCTTGAGTATGAGTGTCTTGGGGTTCATTCGTCTTTCCTCAATGATCCCGGGCATCCGTCCAGCCTGCCACTTTCCTACTCCCACCTCAATGGCTTCTGCCAGGCTTCTTTCAGGTCCGCAATCGACTCATCAATGTAGTCCTCTCGATTCTTGGCGAGAATGACGACCCTCTCATCCGATGTCAGCTCGCCGATCACCGCCACATCAATCTCCCCCATCGCCTCGAAGAAGCGATCCCTCCTGGCCGGGTCCACCTCGACGAGAAACCTCGACGGCGTCTCCGAGTACAGGATCGCAGCATTGTCGTCTCCGAGGCCGAACACATCCTTCTCGTTCGGATCGATGATCATCGGCCACGTGGGGACATCCGCAAGCTCGATCTCGCAACCCAGTCCGCCCGCGAAACACATCTCAGCCAATGCCGCCCCCAGACCGCCGTCGCTCAGATCGTGGCAGCTGGTCACGATTCCGTCCTGGATCGCCTTGTGCAGAAGATCCAACGTCCGGGCGGCCTCCTCGAGATCAACAACCGGCACGCTGACACCGAGCTCTCCGAAGATGTCAAGAAGCACGCTTCCGCCGATGTGCGGCTTTGTCAGTCCGACAGCAAAAAGGAGGTCGCCGGGTATCTTCGCGTCCATCGTGATGAGCTTGTCCACGTCATCGACCACGCTCATCGCGCTTATGAGCAGAGTGGACGGAATTCTGACCAGCTTTCCTCCCGCCCTGTATTCATTGTTAAGGCTGTCCTTCCCGCTTATGAATGGCGTACCGAACCTGACCGCAGCGTCGTAACACCCCCTCGACGCTCTCACCAGCTCGCCGAGAGGCTCGGGGGCGGTGGACGATCCCCATGAGAAATTGTCGAGGATCGCCGTTCGATGCGGGTCGCCTCCGACCGCGACGACATTCCTGAGGGCCTCATCGATCACTGCGGTAGCCATATGGTACGGATCGATCTGAGAGTAGCGGACATTGATGCCGTTCGCGATCACGCAACCCTTCCGGCTGCCGAGAACGGGCTTCAGCACTGCCGCGTCCGACGGCCCGTCGTTGGCGATCCCCACGAGCGGCTTCACAACGCATCCGCCCTGCACTTCATGATCGTACTGACGTATCACCCACTCCTTCGAGCAGACATCGAGATGTCCGAGCACCTTTTTCAGAAGGTCGCCGGGCTTGATGTCGGACATCAGATTCTTCAGGTCCGGATCCGCCCCTGCGGACTTCGCCGTCCACGTCGCCTTGCGCTCACCCTCCGGAATTCCCTCATGCAGGAAATTCATCGAGATGTTGCACACCTCGTTTCCTTCGTAGAGAAGCTCGAGCCTTCCGCTCGCCGTGAACTCGCCCAGATGAGTGCACTCCACATCCCAACTGTCCATCAGCGCCTTGAACTCAGCCCATTTTTCCGGGGGGACGGCGAGCACCATACGCTCCTGCGCTTCGGAGACCCAAATTTCCCACGGTTCGAGGCCCTGGTATTTCAGAGGCGCGCGCTCGAGGTGGACTTTCGCGCCGATCTCGCTGCCCATCTCGCCCACAGCGGAGGAAAATCCCCCTGCGCCGCAGTCCGTCACAGCATTGTACAGGCCGCGATCGCGCGCGATCAGCATCGCGTCCATGAAACGCTTCTCCTCGATCGGGTTCCCGATCTGCACCGCTCCGCCGGAGGTCACCTCGCTCGAGTCGTCAAGCTCTATCGATGAGAAAGTGGCCCCGTGAATTCCGTCCCGACCCGTCCGGCCTCCGATCGCCACGACAAAATCGCCCGGCAGAGCTTCCTTCTTGTGCATTCCCTTCGGAATAATCCCAACGGTCCCGCAATAGACCAGCGGATTCCCGACGAAATTCGGGTGAAAACAGATCGCGCCGTTGACCGTGGGAATCCCCATGCGGTTCCCGTAGTCGCGCACGCCCGCCACTACGCCTTTCATTATGCGCTTCGGATGAAGCACGCCTGTGGGAAGCTGATGGTTAGGCGTGTCGGGCGGAGCGAAACAGAAAATGTCCGTGTTCGCGATCGGCTTCGCGCCGAGGCCGGTGCCGAGAATGTCGCGGATCACCCCGCCTATGCCCGTACCCGCGCCGCCGTACGGCTCCAGCGCCGAGGGGTGATTGTGTGTCTCGACCTTGAAACAAAGATCGTAGTCGTCGTCGAACTCGATCACCCCCGCATTGTCCTTGAAAACACTCACGCACCACGGCAGGTTCAGCTCCCTGGTCGCCCGCATTATCGTCGACTTGAGCAGGTTCGGCAGCTTCTCGCCGTTGAAATCGAACATCGACCGGAATGTCTTGTGATAGCAGTGCTCGCTCCAGGTCTGGGCGATCGTTTCGAGCTCCACGTCGGTCGGATCGCGCCCCTCTTTTTCGAAATACGCCTGCACTGTGCGCATTTCCGCCGCGTTGAGGCTGAGAAGGCCCTCCCGGCTGATCTCCAACAAAGCTTCGTCATTCAATCCGGACAGCGCGACCGTTCTGCGCTCGAACTGATATGGAGGCGTGATGGGAAACGGGTCCTCGCCTGCCCTGACCGGATGCTGAATCACCTTGTTGTAGAGATACCTTCCCGCGAAAGCATCCAGCGCGCCCCGGTCCACATCCCCGACGAACAGATACTTCACGCCCGTCTTGAAACCCTCGACACCCTCCACTCCCATCTCCTTAAGCGCCTTTCGGGCGCTCTGCTCGACCGGGTCCATCACGCCCGGGTTGAACGCCACCTCGAACACGTTCCCCTCAGATTCATCGAGAGCGCTCGAATTGACCGCGTACCTTTCGGTGATCGAATCGGCGAGGAGGCGGGACGCGATCCTCGTGAGAACCGAATCCTCGAGGTCGCCCTTGATCCTGAACACCGCGGCCTTCCTGACCTGGTGCACTTGGAGCCCTTCTTCCTTTGCTGCGGAGAGAATCCCGGACGCCACCGGATCGGGAAATCCATCCCTCAATGTGGTTTCGATCGCATGAACCTTTGTGTTCATTTTCGCCTCGACTCGACGTCCATGGCCAATCGCAAATGTCCGGGGTTAAAAAAACCGGCGACTGGCCGGATGTGGTAATCCCTGTCCTGCAAAAGGCTCGACTCCCTGTTCGTGTCCCCATCCACCATACGACGGCATTCTAACAGCGCTCAAGGTGCATCGCAAGCCGGTTCGTGCGACATCGGCCCTATTTCTCGATCAGCACCGCGGGACTTTCGACAATCTCCCCGATCCCAAAGACCTTCTCACCGGACTCCTCAAGAACGGCCACGGCGACTTCGACATCTTTCGGAGCGACAACAGCCACAAATCCGATCCCGCAGTTGAATGTGCGGTACATCTCCTTCGAAGAAAGCCTGGCAGCATCTTTGATCAGTCCGAAAATCGCGTGCTCGTGCCACGAACCCGCCTTGAGCAACACCCCCAGGCCCTTTGGGATCACCCTGGGTATGTTCTCCGTGAGACCTCCGCCGGTAATGTGCGCGCACGCCTTGACCCCGCCCTTCACGCCGGTCCCGAGCGCTTCGAACAGGGTGAGCATCGGTTTGACATAAAGTCTGGTCGGCTCAAGAACCGTGTCGAGCATCACCGTATCGCAGCCGGCGAGTTTTTCGTCGCACTTCCAGCCCTCCTGCTCGATCACTTTTCTCACCAGCGAAAATCCGTTCGAATGAAGTCCGGATGACGCGAGTCCCAGGACTGCGTCCCCCGCTTTTACCGTGCTCCCGTCGATCGCTTTCGGACGGTCGACAATCCCCACGGCGAATCCGGCAAGGTCGGTGTGACCCGGCGCGTACATGCCGGGCATCTCAGCGCATTCTCCTCCGATCAGAAGGCAGTCGCACTCGACGCACGCCGTCTGTATCGATCGCACAATGATTTCGATCTGGTCGGGTTCGAGTTTCGCGGTGGCGATGTAGTCAAGGAAAATGATCGGACGCGCACCGGTGACGATAACATCGTTCACGCACATCGCGACAAGGTCCTGCCCTATCGTCTCGAGCCGGTTGTGTTCCAGAGCAAGAAGCAGCTTGGTGCCGACACCGTCGGTGGACGCGACCAGCAGAGGCTCGGTCATGCCCGTCAATGACGGTCTGAAAAGCCCCGAGAATCCTCCGATGCCCCCGATTTCCTCGCCGCCCGACACCTTTCGCGGACTTCCGGAGAGCATCTTCTTGATGCGCCTGACGGCCTCGTTACCGGCATCGATGTCGACACCGGCGTCGCGGTACGTGATTGGGTCGCTCATACGTTGTATTTTAGCACATTACCGAACCCCCGTAGGGGCACGGCATGCCGTGCCCCTGCAGTGCGCGGACAGCCGGTGCCCTCCACAAACGAGTCCGCGAGTTTGTGGAGGTGTCCAACTGTCTTTTCTTAGTTATGAGACCTCCACAAGCTCCGAAGACTCCGCTTGTGGAGGGCACCCGCATCTCATAGAACACCCAACCGGTTGCGCAGGGACCCAAAGTAGGGTAAATTAGGTGGCCGGGAAGTATCCGGTCACGTGCGGATGTGGCGGAACTGGTAGACGCGCTAGGTTGAGGGCCTAGTGGACATTGCGTCCGTGGGGGTTCAAGTCCCCCCGTCCGCACCAAGCGACAAAAATCCCCGCCTCGCGGCGGGGTTTTTTCTTGTCCAGCCGAATGTCAATCGATTCGGAAGCCTGGCTGCTTTCCCGATCAGCTTTGTCTTAGTCTGCCATGCCTTCGCCCCCGCTGGGCGTAGGTGGTTTGACCATAATCGGCGTCCCGCCCTTGAGAGCCATAAGCTCCTGCCTGAGAGCGGTCAGTTCCTGCTTGATTATCCCGCCATCGCTCTCCATCTGACTGACCTTCGCTTCAAGAGCGTCGAGCCTCTGGTTGATCTTGTCGAGCTCGGCCTTCATCTCAGTCCTGAGAGTGTCGGTGGCCGTCTTGAGCTCAGGCTTGGTGGCGGCATTTCCCGCGCAGGCCGTGTAGAAGACGGGAATCGCGGCCAGAACAAGGACTACGATCGCGAGCCTGGCTGCTAAGGTGATATTCTTCATTCGTTTTCTCCTTTCCTCCTCTTGGCTTGATGTTCTCCCCGTTTCCCAGGGGATATCCCAATCGCAAGGTCCTTCGCCCGTTGGCAAAGAGGCCCTGCAAGAAGGTTTGTCTTGTGTGTCAAGAAAGGGTTTTCCCAAAGACGGGTTTATGTGCGACCCAGATCACCCTCGCATTTCTCGCCTTCCCGTCGATCCGCACTACCCCTCAGGCAGCCTGGCGCCGCTGCGCCGAATGGATATTTCCTCCAGTACGTCGGGTGTGTCCGTCTCCCGGAATCTGGGTCGGCGCATATTAAACCAGATGGCGGTTTCAAAGACAAGGCCATCCTGCGTAACGCCCTTCCTTACGGTCGGGCCCCGGACGGATCCGGCGGTTGCACACCGGATCTTTCGGACCCAGTCATATTGACCAAAAATAATACATGTAGGAATCTTCATTAACCGAGCCTTCTTGGACCGGAAGTGTGAATTTTTTTAAAAAAAATCTTGCACGCCTGTCCCGCGGCCCTTATGCCATGCGGGCTTGATGGAATGGGGCTTGTGAAAAAACTAACGATGTGCAGCGTTCGCCGCATCCCATGTTTTAGCCTTAGACCCTTTCGCAGTGCCGCTTTATGTGGTATTTATGCAGTGAGGGGCTTCTGCACTATCTGTGTGTTGTTTTACCTGATAAAGGAGGGAAGCATTCATGACTGATGGCAGCAGCAATGGCTCGTCGCACTTCGACTCGACGGCGTTGGAGAAGTTCCTCTCCGAGTGGGGAGTGAAGATACATGAGCCCACTCCGGACGAGGAAGCGGAGATCATCGCCAATCATCTCAGACTGAAGGAAAAAAGGCTGGCTGACCCTTCACACCAGCAGGTCCCCTGACGGGGACCCAATCGACACGGTTGCGCATTCTTCCCCAGGTTCACATCCTATTTGACGCAGGTCGCAGGACCATCCCGGACAGAACCTCTCAGACCTCTACGAAAGCCCCGCATCGGGTTTTTTTCTGTTTTCAGCCCATATCGACATCGGCCCGTGCTCACCTTAAACCCCAGCCGCGGTAGTGCTATACTTTTCCGGACCGGTATCTTCTCGACGATCAAAGAAGGAGGCGCAGATGCTTGAGCCTATTCCGGACGATGCCGTCAGCCACGTGAGGCATCACTGGCTTCTGGACAGAGAGCAATCCGTTTTGGTAGTGATCGACGTCCAGACCGTCCTTGTCCAGTTCATCTGGGAAAAAGAGAGAATGCTCCGGAACATCGGGTACCTTCTCGAGCTGGCGCGGATTCATGATCTCCCCACGATCGTCACGGAGCACAATCCGAAAGGTCTGGGCGAGACCGATCCTGCGATTGTCGAGATTCTCAGGAAAACCGTGGGCTATGACCCGTTGTACAAGGACATCTTCTCCTGCTGCGGGCACCAGGATTTTCTTGATGTCCTGAAGGATACGGGTCGGCGCCAGGTGATTGTCGCCGGAATGGAGAGTCATATCTGCGTGAGCCAGACGGTGCTCGACCTGATCCAGAACAGGTACCAGGTACATGTTGTGGAAGACGCGGTACGGAGCAGGTGGGAGAACTCGCACCGCATAGCCATGGAGAAGATGCGGCAGGCCGGCGCCATCATATGCGACTGGGAGATGGCTGCCTACGAGCTCACTTACGGGGCCAAAACTCCTCAATTCAAGGAGCTTCTGGCCCTGATGAAGCGCGCCAAGGATGAGTGCAAAGCATCCGATCCGTGGAATTGAACATTTTAGCGTCGGGGGAATGGAAAACGAGATGGACACAACTGAGAAAAGCGGACTCCGGGCGTGGTGCTGGGCCATCGTGATCAACCTGGTGGTTTTCGTGGTGCTCTGGGCGGTGCTCGGGAAGATTCCCGCGCCTGCCCGATCGCAGGAAACCGGACCGGGCGGCACGTTCGGTCAGGTCACGCAGCTCGTGGACAACCCTCAGCCGCCGCTGACCACATCAACCTTCGACCAGCCCGACATAGGTGCAAGCACTGCCTCTCCGGACATCGGGACGGTCGCGCTGCCCGACGGACGATGGTTCGGAGAGTTCTACCTCGATCGCGGACCCCTGCTTTCGTTCGCACCGAGGCTGAACTCGGATGGGACGCCTCGGGAACACCCCGTTGTTGAAGGTCGGGTTAAGGCGCCTACGTACGAAGACGAAGAGACGGTTTTCAACAACGACGATTACTACCCTCCGGTCATGACGCCCCAATTCTTCTCGAAGCTGGACCTGCCGGAGGAATATCGAGACCTCGAGTTCAACATGACCGTCAAGGTGCACATCGACGCGCGCGGCCGGGTGCTGGGAGTTCCGCAGATCATCAAGGGCTCCGGACACATGCGCGTCGACGAGATCGTCGTCAACAAGATGATGCACGAAGTGACATTCTCCCCGGCGACGCGGAAAGATACGGGCGAGCCCGTGTCCGTCTTCGCCAATCAACCCATTTTCTTCGAATAGCCGGTATTGATGCGCTAGGTGCTGCCGGTCCTGACATAGTTGGCCAGGCTGGCGAAATTCGCCCTTTGGCCATAGCCGATCAGAACATCCTCGGCCTGGATCGGCGTCTCGGGTCCCGGCGATGAGACAATGTCACCGCTTTTCCTCGCAATTCCAAGAATGACGATCCCGGAGGCCTTTCTTATGCCCGACTCGGCAAGTGTCTTCCCCACCATCGGACTGGTCTGAGGCACATTCACCTCGTCCAGGTACGCGTGCGCAACCGTCGGGTCCAGAAGCGACGACAGGAGCTTCAGAAGATGGGGCCTCAAGACCGCCTGGATCATCCTCCGACTCGCCCACTCCTGGGGACTCATCGCGGCGTTGGCGCCGGCCCGGATGAATCTCTGCAGGTAGTCCTCCCGCGTAGACCTGCTTACGATCGTCAGCTTGTCGTTCAATCCCCGCGCCGACAGGACCACCATCAGGTTGTCGCTGTCGTGCGATAAAACCGCAAAAAGCGCGCGGGCGCGCTCGATTCCAGCTTTCCTCAGCACATCTTCTTCCGTAGCGTCACCCTCGACATACAGGAGGCCTTTCTCCTCAAGCTTGAGGATCTTTTCAGGATCGCGCTCGACTACGACAAAGGTCTGGTCCTCCGCGATGAGGTCCTGCGCGAGCGACATGCCGGTCAGGCTGTAGCCCGCGATTATCGAATGGTTGCTCAGCTTGTTTATTCGATCGTCCATCCTGAACCTTCCCATATATTTTCTGATTGTCCCGAGGAGCATCACCTGGGATAAACTCGCGATCGCGACCGCGACTATCGCAATCGATCCGGCCTGGAGGAAGACGATCAGGACCGATCCGGCTCCGGTTTGAAAAGGCGCGCCGCCCAGTCCGCACGTGCTCAGAATGTTGATGGTCGCCTCGGCAGCATCCCCAGCGGACATGCCGAGCAGCATGAAACCGATCCAGCCCACCGCCACGAGGGACAACACGAGGGAGGCCAGAATCATGACAATCCTGATTACGCGTCTCTCCATGGCCGGTATTCTAGCACAGCGGGGTTGATTTCAAGGCCCTGACTCGGCCCGCGCGCGACCCTGCACGTATTCCATCGCGATCAAGGCGGCCCCGATGGCACCCATGAACTCGGAGTCATGATGTATATTGATCCTCGTCTTCAGCGCATCCTCAAGCGCCCGCACCATCCCAGCGTTCTTCGCCACCCCTCCAGTCAGCGTAGTCTCCCCTTCCGGAATCCAGACCTGCTTGAGCATCGAGGCAACCCTCTCGCTTAGGGCCTCGAAAACGCCCCTGAGGATGTCGGCGGGCTTGTCCTCATGTGTTATGTGGTTCAGTATTTCGGTCTCAGCCAGGACCGAGCAGACGCTCGGAATCGGCTGCGGGCTTGTCGAGAAGAGTGCCACCTGCCCGATTTCCTCGATGGGAATCTCCAGCGACTCCGCCACCCTCTCGAGGAATCTCCCGACGCCAGCTCCGCATCGATCGTTCAGGCGGAAACGATGCACTCGACCGTTCTCGTCAAGCCTCACCGCCGCAGACCTCAGCGCGCCGACATCCAGGACATTTCTTGTTCTCGGGAACGCATGATGCGCTCCAATCGAATGACAGGTCACAGTCGTGAACTGCAGGTCGCCTCCCGGAACCAGGCGTCTTCCGTACCCGGTGGATGCCATCGCCTCGATCCGCCCCTTGTCCAGCCGAGCGGCAAGCAGGGCTTCCCCATACGCTTCCTCGGCCGACCGCGCCGGCTCCCCACCCGTCAGCCGAAGTCCCCTGCCGACGACCCGGCCGCTTGAGTCAAGGATCACAACCTTGGTCGAACGGCTTCCCACATCTATCCCGCTGGTAAACATCCTGTCCTGGTCACTCGGTCCTTTTCATCACCTGGTCAAGTCCGATCAATGCGGCGCCCAGCGCGCCTATGTAAACTCCGTCGGGTCCGCTGTTCACAGAATGGCCGAGGACTTCGCTCAACGCCGCGGCCATTCCGCGGATGTGACTCAATCCCCCGGAGAACGTTATCTCGTCCTCAAGCCCCACCCGTCTCAGCAGGCTCGCGCCGCGCCTTGCCAGCGCCATAAACACCCCTCCCACGATCTCCTCGGAATCCTTCCCGCCTTCCAGGTAGTTCAGTATCTCCTGCTCCGCAAGCACCGAACATACGTTTGTCAGGAGAAGAGGTTTCTCGGAGGGAGGCTGCATCTCCTTGAGCTGCGCCATCGGTATGCCGAGAAGGTCCGTGAGCGACTCCAGGAAACGACCGCTCCCCGCAGAGCACTTGTCGTTCATGGCGAAGTCAAGCACGGCGCCTTCGGCATTGGTCCTGATGGCAGTCATGTTCTGGCCGCCGGCATCGAGGACGGTTCTGGTGCCGGGATATCTGTATGCAGCCCCCCTGGCGTGACAGGATGGTTCGGTGGCGGTTCGGTGGCTGAATGGTATCGCGAACCGCCCGTACCCCGTCCCGATCGCTATCGTCAGATCGTACTCCTCGCAGCCTGCTTCGGTCAGCGCTTCCTTCAGAGCATGACGAGCGGCTCTCAGGAGATTGGCGCCTGAATGCACAAGGCCGCGTCCTTGCACGATCGCGTTCCCGTCAAGGATTACGCACTTCGTCTGCGAGCTTCCGACATCTATGCCGCACGAAAGCATCTCTTATGCCTTTTGCCGCCTGGGGCGTCCTTTCTTACGCTCCGTCAGCCCCTGTAAAAACGTGTTCACTCTGTCGAGAATCTGCACCGACGAGAAGTAGCTCGGATCGGCGATGTCACTCTCAAGAAACAGGGTCGGAATCCCCATCTCTCTCGCGAAATGATTGCGAAGGTCAAGGAGCCCTATCGACACCGGACGGCAGCTTCGGACCGAATTCGCGATTATCGCGTCGACATCGTATTCCTTCGCAAGTTTCTCCAGGAACCTGACCTTCTTTCCGTAGCTCCAGTTGTAGTAGCTCAGTCCCGCGAGGTACGCCAGGAATTCCATCGGGTTCTCCGGCCCCATCTCCAAACCCTCGCAGGCACATCCGAGCCTGACATAAGTGCTTGCCGCCGCGACCGCGCCCCATTGCCAAAACATCTCGCCGAACTCGCCGAATCTCGGCCAGGGAGGCGATCCCTCGAAGAGCAGACGGAATTTCTCCACCTGCACCGGGCTGAAACGCGTCTTCGCCCTGTTTTCCATCTGCTCGACCGCAAGCTCGTAGTAGGAAACGGCCTCCTTTGTGCCGCGCCAGAGCGTCATCGGCGACATGTAGAAAACCGCCTCGAAAAATCCGTCCAGGGGAGACGGTCGCTTTTTCCCGTAATCCAGGAGCTTTATCCAGAGCTCCACCGTCTGCGCGGTGAGCTTGAGTATCTCTCCCAGCTTGTCGATATCGAACCTGGTCCCGGATATTTTTTCGCAATCGGGGATCAGCTCACGGATTTGCCCGAGCACGTAGGCCCGATCGAATTCAGTCGCGCCCTCTTCCCTGACAAACGGGACATCGATCATCCTGACCGGGCAGCCGAATTCCCTGGACAGAGCTTCGGCCCATTTAATGTATGTCGAGCAGCCTCCGTGCGTGATAACGATAAGATCGGGTGGGGGGATTTTTCCGAACGGCGCACAGCCTTTCGTCGGACCCAGCATCAAACCGAGATCGCTCTTGACGTAGCTGCACACGCCTTCCGAATAGCCCAGGTCCTCCCCGGCATGTATCAGATCCACGGAGAGGTTTCTCCTCGCGCAGTGGATGGCGTTTATCTCAGGCATCACAATCCGAAAATCGAACGTGCGGAACAGCTCGCTCACGCCGCCGGACGTAAACAGGTAAACAACTTTCCTGTCGCGGTTCTCCTCGGAGTCGAGCTCCCGGAAGTATCGGTCCACCAGCAGCCCGGCGGCCGATCGCGCCTTGTCTTCCATCGGTGCGACTGTCATCATTGCATACCCGACCGGCTCAGTGTCCGGTTCCCGCGAACGGCAAGCGCTCTCTCGCTTCCAGTAACGCCTCCACCTGCAAACGTATCGACTCAAATGCCTGCTCGATCTCCTCGTACTCGATCCTCAGGTAGGGGATCGAGTGTTTCTCGCATTCTCTCACGATGCAGGAATTATCATGATGCGCCGGGTGGCAGAATTTCGCCGATGCGATCAGCACCCCATCGGCGTGAGTCTTCTCCATCATCAGCTTCAGACTATCGCAGGGGCGGCCGTCATGACGGTAGACCACCGCATTCGGAACGGCTTCCCCAAGATAATGCCCCGCCAGGTTCTCTATCGGATCACCCGTCAGCTCGAGCGGTTTCTTCCACCACGCCTGCCCGAGAAGCACGTCATCAGCCACGATCGCTATCCCGTTCTCCTCGATGCTCTCGAGCATCAGAACGGGCGGACGCTCGCAGAAAGCTCCCAGCATGACCATCCGCAGCTTCGGAGTCTTCCCCTCAGGCGTATCCTCAAGCTCCCTGAGCGCTTCCTCGAGAATCGCGGAGTGTTCCTCGGGAGGTATTCTCATGCCGGCCAGTCGGAGAACATAAGACTGACTTCCGCTGAAACGCGCCGGGTGCTCTGCTCTCAGAATGTCCAGTCTCGCCAGAAGCTCGGCGCGACGATTGTACCGGGCAAACGAGCTCAGCAGTGCGTCATAGGTAATCGGAGCGCCCGCTATGCTTTCCAGGATATCCTTGACGCGGTTCAACTCGCTCATCAGATAGGATTTCGCCGACTCGCTCCGCGTGTTCTGGGGAAAATGGATGTAGATCACCGGCTTGCCGGGATCATGCCTTGCCCACACGCCGCTCAGGCCCCTCGATATCTCGCAGATGGACGGGAACATCATTCCGTCGAGCTTCTCGAGAAACCCGTCAAGCTTGAGCTCCAGGGTGCTCCTGCCCACCGAGCACACGAACGATTGAAGGCACCCGTCCGCCTCGTCAAGTCCGATTCCTCCCGCCGCACCCGCGATCAGCACGGGCAGCATCCCTGCCGCACGGACCATCTCGACCGGCGCGTAGATCGGGAAACACCCGATCGCCTTCCCTCCGGGATGCGCGTTCTTCCATTCCGTGATCTCGGGATAGGTCGGGTCATCCAGCCTTGCGCGAAGTCGCTCTATGAGTTTCGAAATCGGCATAAGATCTGACAAGGATTAGCAAATGCCGTCGGGTGTGTCAAGCTGGTGGAAACCGGTGGCGGCTCGGGTCATTTGAAGCCATGATGCATTCCGGCTGTCGTGGCCGACGGGCTCGGGGCATGCCTGCCTACCATACCCCGTCGGGCGGGAACTTGCTGAGGAAGGCGTTCGAACTATAAATTGAAGTATGCCAATCCTCCCCGGGGCCCGGATCGAAATCGGTGGTCTTTTCGAATCCACCACAAGCGTATGCATAGTCCCCTGGGGCCGTAGTGACGGCCCCGGGGCGTTCAATGTCGGCAGTGCCCGCATACCCCCAAACATTGACCCATTGAAAGTCGCCCTCCGAGTTGAACTTCGAGAGGAACATGTGCCCCTCCCAATCGTCATACCCGGAGTTGTGAATCGTTTCTCCCGGACCGGGGTCGAAGTCGACAGGGCCAAGATAGCGTCCAAACACATGGACGCCACCCTGCGTATTGGCCGAACACGCGACATGTCTGTCCATGTGATTCATATCTGCGCCTCCAGGTCCCCAGGTCCTGACCCATATGAAGCTGCCCGATGGATCGAACTTGCTCAAGAAAACATCCGGCGCGTTATGCCAGGTGCTCTTGTGCTCTTCCACACCCGGGCCGGGATCGAAATCGAATGTCTTGATATATGGTGTTTCAAACTGGCCTGCGATGTAGAGATTGTCGTTTTCACCAACAGAGATCGATCTGACGCTACATCCGCAATACTGGTCATAATTGGGCCATCCGGTCTCTGTCCATGTTCTTCCCCATTGGTAGTTCCCGGATGAATCGAACTTGATCATGAAATCAGGGTTGTC
>Ga0315294_10002704_pt1 | contig 19332 bp, 17 predicted proteins | sample YL17G13_40_MG_FD_203626 | JGI IMG/M metagenome (GOLD analysis project Ga0315294, IMG submission 203626) | Sediment microbial communities from Yellowstone Lake, YNP, Wyoming, USA - YL17G13_40 | ecosystem: Environmental > Aquatic > Freshwater > Lake > Sediment | place: USA: Wyoming | collected...
TATATTCTTCTGTAGAATTGAACTTGAAGTATCGCGGTAGGCCCCCACCGATCCTATGGGCAAGCTCTATACAAATATCTGAGATTGGAACAGATTTGGCAAACGGAGGGACGATGGGCTGCTGGAGGCCAACAAAAGGGTTCAAGTCCAACGCCGGGGATGAATCGATCCCCCAGCTCTCCAGGTAGGTGGCAATAGGAAGGACGAGATCGGCGAACGAAGCGGTTTCAGTCATGTAGCTATCTGCAACGACAATAGTGGGAATCAATTTTTCATTCTTCAGTACTTCGAATGTCAAATTCCTTTCAGGGTTGGTAAAGGCAGGGTTGGATTCATAAACAAAGAGCATCTTCGGGGTTAACTTTCCCCGTTTAACTAAAGAGATAAACCTCTGTGGAGTTATCCGAACTTCTTCAAAATCGAAGGGAGAGGCCTTCTCTCTTTGAAGGGATGGTTTCAAGTCCGGTTCTTCAAAACGATAAGCCCTGGGAAGACAATATCCCCCGGGGATGTCAATGCTTCCTACAATGGTATTCAAAAGGAATATACACCTTTCATTGTAGACTCCGTTAAAATGGCTACTCACGCCACGGCCCGAAATGGCCACACCAGGCATTGATAGGGCAAATTCTTTTGCAATCCTTTCGATATCCGATGCTGCAACCCCGCTGATCTTCTCTGCCATCTCAGGGGTGTACTGAGATAGGTATTGGGCCAGTGCAGCAGTAGAGATATTTGTCCATCTCTCGATAAAATCTTTATTGTGAAGATTAGCCTTGAGGATGGCATTGGCCATGGCCAAGGCTACGACTCCATCGGTTCCTGGGCTGATGGGAAACCATTCATCGCTATTGCCGGCTGTATAGGATAGCCGCACATCAAAAGTAACCAGCTTGGCCTTCTTTTGCATCCTGCCATCAATCAATCTTCCTATGAAACCGGTGTAATATTCATGTGTCTCGTAAAAATTGGAGCCGAAGTTGAGGATGTAATGACTATTCGCTACACCAGGAACTCCCCTTTCCTCCCCCCAGGTAAGCCAGTGACCCCAATCCCTATTGCCAGAGTTGAGGCTATCCTCATTGATGATGAGGGTTTTACCAAAGGCCTCCAAGAACCGCCTGATGATCCCTTCAGGCTCGTGTTCTGATTGGAAGACGAAGTCCCTCTTCTGTCCACTCTGGTATATTGTTTTCAATCTTGAGGTGATTTCGCTATAGGCCTTATCCCAAGAGATCCTTTCCCATTGCCCTTTTCCTCTTTCTCCCTTCCTCATCAATGGAGAGGTAATTCGATCCGGATCGTACGCCATATTCACGCCGGCCAGACCTCTGGCACATAATTTCCCGAGGTTGTTGGGATGTTTTGGATTCCCTCCAATCTTCACCAGCTGATCGCCCTCTAAAAAACCGATGATCCCGCAATGTGCAGGACAAAGTTGGCAGATGCTTGGAATCCCTTTGAGGGACTTCCTCGTATGTAGCGATACCTGTTTTCCTCCAAACACCTCCTTGGCATAGGCAGAGAGCCCAAGATAATGTTGGACCAGGAATGCCTGCATGCCGACCAGGCAAAATTTCAAGAAATCGCGACGTATCATCTCCATTCTCCTCCGATCAACCCAGCGGTTGCACAAAAAACGTTCAAAAAGGTAGTTGGGTGTGCTAAAAAACCTTTACAGCGGAACCTTTGACTGGTTCGCTGCATAGCTCCCAAGCACATATCAAAGGTCACATTAAGTGACATCGCATGTTACCCATAAAACATAGCAAAGAACCGCTTGGTAAAGGGTTGGAAGTACACCCAACTACCCTTTTAATGCAACACCTGGGTCAACTCAACGGAACGTATTGGCCTCCGAAAACCATCACGTATCTCATGATGAATACACCGATGGAGGCCAATATGGCAGCAATCAATAATAAAAGATGTGATTTCCGGGTCTTCTTAAAAAGAATAATAAGGGAAGGGACAATGTTCCCCATGACATTATCCACCCAGATGTACAAGAAGCTAAATTTACCAAGGCGAACGAGTTCCACCGTCTCAAAGGCATCCTCCGTATGGTAATACATCACGGTGAGGTCAGAAAACACATAAAAGACATTTAGGATCATAAATCCCGCCGTCCATTTCGCAAGAAGATCGATGATGTGAAGATCTTTCTCTCTTTCCTCCATAGTCTTTTTTGTATAAGTAAAATGGTAGCGAACGAGGGCAACGATGAGCATAAAGGCCATTCCTGAAATCATTGCTGAACATAAGAAATAGGAGGGCATGACCGCGGTATTCCATAGGACTCTGGCCTTTGCAAAACCCAGGACGAAACCTGTATATCCGTGAACACCAATAGCAGTAGGGAGGCTGATGACGCCGAAAATTTTTGACCATTTCACATTGTTTTGAAATAAAAAGTAGATATAGATCCCCGTGAAGGTGGGGTAAGCGCAGAGGATGAAAGTTCCCCAACTGAGGGGCGAAGTGGGATTGAAATAGAGGAAGAGATACCAGAAACGTAAGGGTTGAAAAAGATCAGTTAAAAGAAAGATAGGGGATATGGAAAAGAGAATGATCACAAATATGGCCCCGATCTTGGCCACTGGTTTATATTCATTTTTTCCAAGTAAGGTGGCGGTAATCGATACGATCGAGCATCCTGCATGGAGCCCAACGATATGAAAATAGATGGCAATCAACATGCTGACCGCTTCATGATGGAATACATTGTAGAGAACTTGTACTTCCATAATTTTCCCTTTTTCAATTATAATTTTTCATATTCCGGATGGTAGTAGTGTTTCTCCCATCCTTTGAGTGGATCGGCCACATCCTTATCCAAGCCAATATAATAAACATTGGGATAGGTAGCCATATTCTGTTTAAGAACTTGAACCTTTTCCTTTGAAAGCAGTTGAGACACTTTACTGCTCGGATCCTTAAAATTCCCGAATACCATTGCATTGGTTGGGCATGCCTCCACACATGCTGGTAGAAGGCCCGAGTCAACCCGATGAACACAGAAGTCACATTTCTGGATCATACCGGTAATTGGGTTCGCGAATCTCACATTATAAGGACACGCCGCTCTACAATAGTTACAACCGATACAGCGATGGGGATCAATCAAAACAATACCGTCTTCTTTCCGCTTGTAGGCGGCCCCTACCGGACATACAGTATTACAGATAGGGCGATCACAATGGTTACACAGCCAAGGTAGGAAAAGAACTGACATCCGAGGGTATCTCGCCTCTTCGGGGCGCTCGCAATAAGGACAATCCCAAGGTAAGGAGAGGGTAGCCATTTCCGGGTACGTTCCTTTTTGAATGGTTTTCACCCAAATTCTCCAAACACCGAGAGGGGTCTCATGTTCAGCTTTACACGCCACTTGGCAGGCAAAGCACCCTACACAACGCTTGAGATCGATCACCATTCCCCATTTAACTTCTTTCTGCATGAAAATCTCTCCTTGAACAGTAAAGATTTATTTAACCTTAGAAGTGATTTGATATTTCTTGCTGAGATCCTTATCGAAGGCAACATCTCTCACGGTATTAGAATCAAGATCTACCTCAAAATACCATCCTTGGTTTCTATTTTTTACCCTATTTTCCTGAGTTTGATATTGAAAAGTCACAAAATACAAGGCGTCACTATAGTGGTAAAAATGTATCATGATCCCCGAGGCTTTCTCTATTTCCTTATCGATATCATCCACCACCTTTTTTGCCTCTTCGGATAGATCTTTTGCTTTAACGATACCTTTGCCTCGGGGGACTAAATAAAACTGAATGGACACATATTCCTCTTTGAGTCTCTTAATCCTTGAAGCAAAATATTTCGGATCGTTTTCAAGGATCAATTCGGAAGCCGGACTTCCATCTATTAAAAAACTCAAATCTTTCAATTTGATTAACCCTCTTTTGATCTTTTCCATAGACCCCTTGAAATCATCTATTAATCTGGACCCGAATCTTTCGGAATCATACAATTGACCCGAATGGATGGCACTGTCAGCTTGCCATCCAATGATTTTGACATCCCCTTTAATCTTTTCCGCTATATTTTGGGCATCCCCATAGACTTCATCCTTTCCTCTTGCATGCTTTTTCGCTAATTCTATCGCCCTTTCTTTTCTCTCCATCTCCGCTTCAAAAAATCTCTTCGTCTCTTTAGCAGGAGGTTCAACAGGGAACCTATCAAGTACAACCGATTTGTAATGGTAAAAAGCCGTAATCTGATAGACAAGAAAAAGGAAAATTGCTATCGCCACTGCCAACATTGATATCACTACAACCTTATTACTTATCCCTGGCATCCTGCACCCATCCCTTTCTAAAAAGGAAGATTCCTTTTTTGAATATCCCTAACCACGTCAATGAACCAGTTTAATGTAGAGATAATCTAATTTAACCTAATTTGAGCGATTCTTTTGACCAAAATGGAGAAAAACATTGAGATGAAACCCCTCCGAATCACATCAGGTATCCACCCAATGAGTGAAATAGAACCATGTCATTCCTGTGAAAACAGGAATCCAGATTCTTGGCTTATTTTCTGGATTCCCGCTGGAGTTTATCCCGCACTTGATGCGGGGCGGGAATGACAATCTTAAATGGTTCAAACGTAGAATCGCTCAGTTTAGGTTTAAGTTACTTCTTCGAAAACCCCACCCTTAAAACAGCATTTTTTTAACACCTTTTAAAAACAATTTCAAGAAAAAACTTTTTACACAAACTCAAGAAAGATCGACTTGATTTCAAAATCTTAACTTGGTAGATTTGATTTGAAGAAAAGTAAACCCCGTTAGAAATGACGGGGCTTTTACCCCGCCCTTTCTATAAGGAATGAAATTTACATCCATGCGCTCCCCGCCATAAATGGCGGGGCTTTCTAACGGGGTAAAAGAAAAATGGAAGTAATTCTTATGGCTTCTAAGGATTTTTTAAAAACATCCTTTTTAACCTCTATGGGTAGATATATTTTAATCAATCATAAATGGCATCTTTTCTCGATTTTATGCCTCTGCTTCCTTCTTTTGGGCGCAAAACCCGATCTTCCTCTCACCAAAGACGAAGAAAATCCGATGGAGCGTAGAGAAGAAAAATTGAAGGCCTTTCGAGTAAAGAGGGACCAGTTCTTTAAGGAAGATCCTCACTCTCCCTTGAAAGAGGCCGATCGAAAAAAATTTAAAGGTCTCTTTTACTACCCCATCAATCTTCGATATGCGATGACTGGATCAATTGAACGATATCCCACCGAACCCAAACCCATCTATGCCAACCTTCCCACCAATAAAGGGAGAGAAAAAAAATATGTGAAATATGGCCGTTTTAAACTGAGATGGGAGGGGAAAGAACATGTCCTTCAGATTTATCGACCTTTGGGGGGTGGAGAACTTTTCCTCCCTTTCAAGGATAAGACCTCAGGAACAGAGACCTACTCAGAAGGCCGTTATCTCTATATCGAACCAATCCCTGGAGGGTCGGAATCGGTCGGTACGACCCCCGTACCGGGGACTCGTACCGAGAAGGTTCTGATCGATTTCAATCGGGCCTATAATCCTTTTTGCGCCTACAATGAAAAATATACTTGTCCCTTTGCACCCAAGGAAAACTGGCTGGAGATTGCAATTCAAGCAGGGGAGAAGCGATTTCGATGATCGACCCCCCTCACCCCCTCTCTTCGGCTGAGCTCGCGACGAAGCCCTCTCCCCGGTGGGGAGAGGGGAAAGGTGAGGGGATAGAATAAAAAGGAGGGATTCCATTGAAATTTAGAAGAACCATTATTCTTTTAATCGGGAGTTTGATTCTGAACCTGTCCTTTGTCCCTCTCCTCCAGACAGCACCCAGAGTCCAGTTCAGCATCGTCTACACCAATGATGTGATGGGTGAGGTCGAGCCCTGTGGGTGATTCAGGAACCCTCTTGGTGGTGTCGCCAAGAAATCGACTCTTATCTCCCAGATAAAAAAAGAGGGGAAAAAAATCCTTCTCCTCGACACCGGAAACCTCCTCTTTCGAAAACCTCCTCAAACGGAGACCAAACGGAGGGATGCACTCCTTCGTATTGATCTCCTCATCCAATCCTATAACGATATTGGATATGATGTGGCCAATGTGGGTGAGAAGGATTTGATGATGGGGCTACAATTCCTCTCCGATGTGAGCCAAAAGGCGAAATTTCCATTCATCTCGGCCAACCTTGTGGACAAAAAAAATGGAAAGGGTGTTTTCAAACCTTATGTGATCAAAGAAATAGCTGGGTTAAAGATTGGAATATTTGGACTCATGGATGATGCATTCAACCTAACCCTTCAGGAGAGAGATTCTGGATTTTCTATCCTCGAACCTCTGTCAACATCAAAAGCCCTCACCAAAAGCCTCCAAGAATATTGCGACTTGATCGTCGTCCTCTCTCAATTGGGCGAGTCAAAGGATAAAAAACTGGCCAGGGAAAATCGCGAGATCGATCTGATTCTGGGAGGAGGGGGAGAATCCAAAAGGGCGGTCATCGAAAGGGTGAACGAAGTCCCCATTTATCGATTGGAACCAAGGGGAGGATATTTGGGTCGGATTGATTATTCCTTGGTCGATATGAGAAAACCTGTCAAATTCCTCATTACCAGTGAACGGGACGAGATGGAAAAGAGACTGGAAAGACTGATCACCCGATCGATGCAAATTAAGTCCGAAATGGCGAAGTCAGGAAAGCAAGAGGAGATGAAGGTCAAAGAACTGAAGTTTTTGGAATCGAAACAGAAGGAATTAGAAAAAACCCTTCTTGCCTTTGAAGATAAAAATCTCTATAAACACACTTCGATCCCTGTCCAACTCTCTGTGAAGGACGATCCCAATATCATCAAAGGGGTGGAGATCTACCGAGCCGAATCAGCAAAATTATACAAACCGAAAGTGGCGGCTCTGCCCGAAAAAGAGCTACCGGAAAAAGAGATGATCGCCCGAATTCCTAAAGAGAGCCCTTTTATCGGAGCGATCTCTTGTAAACGATGCCACGAAGCAAATTACAGAAATTGGCTGAAGACCAAACATGGAAAGGCTTCCCAGACCATCGTCGCCTCGCCCAAGTATGCTCAGGAGGAATGTCTCATTTGCCACTCCACCGGATTCGGCAAAATAGCAGAGTATGCAACAGTTGAAGAAATCCCTTTTTACCTACGAGGGGTTCAATGCGAAGCCTGTCATGGGGAAGGAAAAGGACACCCTGGAAAGGGAGGAATTGAGAGAAAAGTAACCCTCGGCATCTGCCGAAACTGCCACACCAAAGATCAGAGTCCTACTTTTAATTACATTGCCTATCTCGAAAAGATCGGTTGCAAAATCTCAAAATAAAAAGTTCCTCTAACGAATTTTGCGAATGATAGCGAATTTACCGAATGAAAAATTCGTTCTATTTGTTGTCATTCGGGGTCATTCGGTGTTTTAAACAAGGAATTCCCACCCGATCAGAAAGACGCATAGAAGCCCGATGGCTAACATGGCAAATCCTACGACTGTTGAGAAAAGATCGGTCATCGCGCTGGGATATTTCTCCCGGTAGGTTTCCAATGTCTTCTCTGCCATCATACGCTTATACTGGTCCTGCCGTTCTTCCACCAGTTCATATTTGGGAAGTCTCCCTGTGAAAATGACCGTATCGATCGGGAACTTTGATGGTCGAAAATGAGTATTGAAGAAATGGACCGTAAAGATGAAGCCAGACGCCAAAAGTGCCTCATCCGAGTGGACGATCGTTGCAATATTGAGTATCCATCCCGGCAGGAAGATGGTGAAGAATTCCGGGAACCAGAGCATCAATCCAGAAAGCCCGATGGCAAACATCCCCCAAAAAACGGCTAAGAAGTCGAACTTCTCCCAGTAAGTCCATCTGTCATACTGGGGTTTTGGTCCTTTGTTTAAGAACCAACGGATCGTGCCGATGATGTCCTGAACATCCTTCCAGCGGGGGCAGAGGGAATCTGGACCAAAAAGTCGCTGGAGCGGGTTGGGATTTCCTTTGATCTTCTTAAAGAAGAGGAAATAGAAAATATAGACGAGGGTGGTCCCAAAATAGGCAAAGGTAATGCATGCACAGATCCGATGGATCAACCCTGCCATTTTTGCCCCTCCCAGAAAGTGCATCAATCCACTGGCCCAGGGTGCATGAGAGAATTTTAATGGAAGCCCGGTCAGGACGAGGCCGATGAAAGTGACCATCATCGTAAAGTGAATCACGATGTCGAAGGTACTGAATCGACGATAGATGTGACCCGCTTCATCTGGCCTCACATGTTGTGGGAAGAAGATCCCTTTAGCCCTTAATTCTCGTTTTTCCCAGAAGTCCTTCCGCCACCAGAGGAAGGTATGAAACCAAAAGACACCAAAGACGGACACCAGAAGGCCAGTCATGATGATGAAAGTTCCATAAAGTACTGGTTCTCTTTCTGGATCAGTATGGGTTGCATGGGTGATGAACTGAACGAAGTTGGTATTGGCGCCGGGATGGCATTTCCCACAGGTCTCTACCAGACGTTCTTGAGAAATGAGTGATTTGGGATTATCGGGAGGCAGAATGCTGTGAAAACCGTGGCAGTCTGCACAACCTGCCACTAATGTTGGGTAACCCAATTCCTCAACCTTTCCATGATAACTTTCATAATAGGTCTGCGTAGCGATGAGGAAAACCTTGTTTCGTTCCATCATCTCCTTATCGGCATGACACTTCTGACAGACTTCCGTATGAAACTCCTTTCGAAATGCCACCACTTTTGGTTCATCTCCTTTTAATATTGGAATTTTATGGAGGCCATGACAATCGCTGCATGTAGCAGAATCCGGGTTTCCTGCGAGAACGGATTTACCATGGACACTTTCAGAGTAACCGTCATCGGAGTGGCAAGTTGTGCATTTCTGGACCACTCGGGCTTTATCCCCTTTCCATGGGGTCATCTCATGGATATCTTTATGGCAGTCCTTACATTGAACATCATTGATGAAGTGGGCGCTTGCATAATGTTCCGCCCCTTCCTTTTTATGGCATCGATGGCAGGTAATTGGGTCGGCTTGGATTCTTGCCCCCTTTGCTTTCACATGGGCTTTGACGTCTGTAATGTCCCAGTGGCAACTGTTGCATGAATTGGCTCCATGAACGGATTGTGCAAACTTCCTCTCGCTGATCTTCTTGTGGCACCCGAGACATTCCGAGTTATCGATACACTCTAAACAATATTCTCGACCCTTGATGATAAACTTCTCACCCTTTTTTAAAGATTCAGAAGTAGGAGGCTTGGTCACCCCTTCCGGTTTAGGGCTCTCTTTTTCAGCAACAGGTTTTGCAGCCCAAAGAAATCCAAGGCTTAAAAATAGAAAACCAGAGATGATGAAAAAAATGAGAATTGAAGTTTTAAACTTCGATTTCATAATCCCCCAAAAAATTTTACATATTATTCTCCACCCACTTTTCCCTCCTCTTAAAGGGAGGATGTGAAGGTGGTTAATTCCTCAAAATTCAGAAGAAATTTCAATGGATAAGTATTTTTATGAGGAAAGAGTGTGAATTTTTTAACACAATGGAAATTTGAAGTCAATAAATTTTTAACTCTCTTTGCCACTTTTATTTTAAACCGACCAGAGTCAACCAGTTCTTTTCTTGCAATCTCTGATAGGTTTTGATCGATTTTCGGTTTAATCGTCTCTCAATCTCTTCAGCATCTTTTACAAAAAGACCTGAAAGGATGAACCATCGTTTTTTGAAGAAAGTCTCCTTTATCAGCAACCGATGAAGTCTTCTTTAAAAAAGCTCTTTGAGTTTAAAATCTCCCCAGAAATTTCATAAATATAAAGGTTTTGATATAGGATCATCATCGATAAAATGACAAAGTTCAAAGTTCAAATGTCAAATTAAATCCAAATCCTGAATACTGTAACTCAAGGCTTTAGCCTTGATTATAATCAACCCTGAAAGGGTTGAGTTACGGGAATTTGAGCTTTGACATTTGACATTGTTTTTATAACATAGGGCTTTCTCGCTTGACAATTTGTGAAAAAACATTATTTTTAATCGTTGGGTGATAAACATGCCAACTTATGGATACAGAGCCGTTGATCCAGAAAAAAGTTGCGACCACTGCAGGTCAGGTTTCGAGATCATCCAGAGAATAACTGAACTTGCTTTTACTCTCTGCCCTCATTGTAAAAACCCTATCTGCCGGGTTCTCTTTGCCCCTGCCGTGGTGATTAAAGGAGGTACGGTCACTGAAACGGAACGGAAGATCAAGGAGTACGAAAAAGAGGGGAAATGGAGCCATGCCGCCGAATTAGCAGATAAAGAGTCGGAAAAGACAAAGAGAGAGGATCTGAAAACCCGTGCCTTAGACAATTACAAAAAAGCAGGATATAATTTTGATAAATATGATACCTAAGCCCCCTGAACGAACGCCCTCCTTTCTTTCCGGAGAATCCCCTCATGTTAGGTAAACTGCTCTTTCTCTTCATTATTATTCCAATGGTAGAACTCTTTCTCCTTATTGAGATTGGTAAAACCATTGGTACTTTGGAAGTGATTTTATTGACGATTGCATCCGGTATTGTCGGTGCTGCTCTGGCAAAGTCTCAAGGGCTTTCGGTTTTGAGAAAGATGCAGGAAGAGCTCGCAGAGGGCAGGGTACCCACAGGCAATTTAATCGATGGAGTAATGATCCTCATTGGAGGAATCCTCCTTCTTACTCCAGGGGTCCTCACTGATGCCATCGGACTTCTCTTCCTCATTCCGTGGACCCGGGTCTTGATGAAAAGGCTTCTGATGAAATGGATAATTTATAAGATCCAGAAAGGCCAGGTTCATATCCATATCGATCAACACCCATGGAGTGGATGGAAATAAAAGCAATGTCAAAGTTCAAATTTCAGAGTTCAAATGAAATCCAAAGCCCAAATGACAAGAATTAAACAAAAGAGAAGAAATGTTTTGACATTGAACCATTTTGACATTCATTTGGCATTTGCCCTGAACCATGTAAGGTTCAGGACTGTTATGCACCCTACGTGGTGCATAGGATTTTGACATTTGAAATTGGATTCAAATGATCACTCTTAGCCATGTGCAGAAGCAGTTCGGAAGTAAAGTCCTTTTAAAGGACTGCTCCCTTCAGATCGGGGTGAGGGATCGACTCAGCCTCATCGGCCCTAATGGTTCCGGAAAGACAACCCTCTTCAAAATGATCTTAGGAGAGGAACCGATCGATGAAGGAGAAATCCTTATTGCCAAAGGGGTAAAGATTGGCTATCTCCCCCAGGAAGTCATCTCCTTCACAGGAAATACGGTCCTGAATGAGGTTCTAAAAAGCTCGATCAGGATCACTTCCCTTCAAGATAAAATGAAGATTTTAGAAGAAGAATTATTATCCATTGAGGATCCGAAAGAACAAGAGAGGCTGGCAAAGGAATATGGAAAACTTCAGGAACGGTACACGATCCTCGGAGGATATGGCTTAGAGGCTGAGGCCAAGCAAATCCTTCAAGGATTGGGATTTAAAGAGAGGGATTTCGACAGGGCTACGGATGAACTGAGCGGAGGCTGGCTGATGCGAATTGCTCTATCAAAGATCCTTCTTCAGTCCCCTGACCTCCTTCTCTTGGATGAACCGACCAACCATTTAGATTTGGCATCTCTCATCTGGCTTGAAGAATTTTTAATCAATTATTCCGGTGCCATGGTCATTGTCTCTCATGATCGGGTCTTTCTCAACCACCTCATCGATCGGATTGCAGAGATTGAGGCACAGAAGATCGACTTGTATTACGGCAACTATGACCACTACTTAGAGGAGAAAGAAGCTCGGAGGCAGATCATCGAGGCCACCTATAAAACCCAGCAGAGGAAAATTGAGCAGACCGAAAGATTTATCGAGCGCTTCCGGGCTAAAAATACTAAATCGAGCCAAGTCCAGAGCCGAATCAAGATGCTCGAAAAATTGGAGCGGATCGAACTTCCGAAAGAGAAGAAGGAGATTCGATTTCGTTTCCCCATTCCTACACGAAGTGGTCATAAGGTCGTTGAGGTCAAAAATCTCTACAAGTCCTATGGCAACATCCGAGTCTATCAAGGAACCGATCTCATACTCTACCGAGGAGACAAAGTAGCTTTCGTTGGTCCCAATGGAGCAGGTAAATCAACACTCCTCAAGATCTTTGCTGGAGTTCTCGATTTTGAGGAAGGGGAAGTAGAGTTGGGAAAGAATGTGACCCGGGCTTACTTCGCCCAGCACCAGTTCGATCTCCTTCATTCTGAAAATACGGTCTTCGAGGAACTCCTCTCCATAGCCACCGATGAAACCCAGACAGAACTTCGGACCCTCTTGGGTACGTTTCTCTTCAGTGGGGATGAGGTTGAAAAGAAAGTCTCTGTGTTGAGTGGCGGCGAGAAGAGTCGACTGATCTTAGCAAAGATGCTCCTCAAACCTGCCAATTTCCTTCTCTTGGACGAGCCGACCAGCCATCTCGATATTCCTTCGCGAAATGTCTTGGAGATGGCACTGAGGCAATTTCAGGGAACGATCTGCCTGATCACCCATGACCGTCATCTGATCAACCAGATCGTTAACAAGGTGATCGAAATCGATCATGGAGTCCCTCATCTCTTTTTAGGCAATTATGACGATTACCTATATAAGAAGCAACAGGTTCAGATGGAAGAAGTTCAGAAAAATGTAGGGGCGATTCAGGAATCGCCCTTGCCCCTAAAAAAGAAACCCTTATACAGGACGAAGGAAGAAAGGCGGAAAAGGGCTCAGGAGATGGACCAATTTCGCAAGCAACTCTCCAGCCTCGAAAAGAGATTCCAGGAGGTGGAAAAATCTTTGAATGAGGCCACGCAAACATTGGATTATTTAAATCAGAAGCTTTCCGATCCCAATCTCTATACAAATAAGAAAGAGACTTTCGAGACCATTCAGAGTTATAAACAGACCCAGGAACAGGTAAAAGAACTGACCCAAGTTTGGGAATCCCTCGCTTTAGAAATGGAAGAGATGAAGATGATGAACTTGATGTCAAATGCCAAAGGGTAGTGTTCCAATTAAAAAACTCATCCAAAACTTAGGAATTTGGTTCTCACCCCTTTTTTCCTGAAACACGCATCTGGGAACCCCTTCTCAGGATGGTAGATATCAATCCGAGATCAACGGAGAATACAGATTAACAATAAAGCTATATTATGCGAATTGCGTATAAAATGCTAATACGGAGCAAATACGAAAGGAGTAAAGATTAATTTCTTTCATTTACAAATACTTATGCTTGAAAGTATCTTCACACTATGATATGGTAAAAACCAAAATTTGGGACAAATAAGTATTTCGTCTTTTAATCGTTGTGGGAAAAATGAAAGGAATAAAGAGATATGGATACTGAGATGCCTCGTCTGGATAAAACGCGACTCACTGTCTCTTCCCTTGATGAATTTACGGAAGAGAAACAATATTGGCTGTTACGTGGAAAGGCTGACCGCTTGAATGCAATCGAGATTAACCGAAGGATGGTTTATGGCACAGATCGAACTACATCCAGACTTCAAAGATTTTTTGAGACTGCTGAACTCACACGGCGTTAAGTACCTTGTGGTTGGCGGATATGCTGTGGGTTATTATGGTTATCCGCGGGCCACTGGTGATATGGATATTTGGATCGCGGTCAGCGAAGTGAATGCCGAAAAGACAGCGCAGGCGCTTCGTGATTTTGGTATGCCGGAAAAAGAGGCGATAAAAGACTTATTCATCGATAAGGACAAGATTATCCGAATGGGTGTTCCCCCCGTTCGGATCGAAGTGATAACGGGAGCTACTGGTGTAAACTTCGACGAATGCTATTCGCGACGAGAGGTAATAGACATAGATGACATACCGGTGAACTTCATTTCGCTTGAGGATCTCAAAACCAACAAGCAGGCATGCGGCCGGTTCAAGGATATGGAGGATCTGAAACATCTCCCATAACAGGGAAGTGCTTGAGGGACTCCAAAATCGGGTCTTGTAAATATCGCCGTATCATGGCTAAATATTAGCCATTAAATGGCGAATTTGACAAGATTAAAAATTGGAAACCCTAGACCTGGGTCAAAAGGCCTTTGACAAATCGGGGGTCGATCTCCTCCTCTGGAGGAATTCTTCCATATTCTTCTTCAAACAGGTCAAAACAGAAATCACGAAAGGCAAGAAGATGCAGCCTTTTCTTCGGGTCGTTCTCGATGGAATGAAACCATTCTTTGAATCCCTCTCTGATCTTCATTCCAACAACCCCTCTGGATTGTCCATCCTAATGGTGCAAAAAAAAATCACATAATCCAGCAGACAGGAATGCTGGAAAAGCTTTCCAGCGGCCACCTTCCTACGTTGAAGACGGGAATTCCCAGCATATTACAAAGGCCACCTTTAGTGAAAACGCATGTTACCCATAAAATTCCTAACAAAGCCGCATTGGAAAGGTTTGGAAGTATTTCTGTCTGATAGGATTTATGCAACATCAGGGTTCATCCTAATTAAAAGTAAGAGAGAGAAGAGAGGCGGGTTTGAACCCGCCCCTACTTTTTTTGATTAATAAGCCGGAGGCATGGGTGGGCCGGCCTGTTCTTTCTTTGGTTTTTCAGCCACAACCGCCTCTGTAGTGATCAACAGAGAAGCCACACTGGCTGCATTCTGCAGGGCAAACCTCACCACCTTTGTCGGATCGATGATCCCAGCTTCAATCATATCTGTATATTCTTCCTTATCTGCATCGAATCCGAAGGCTCCTTTCTCCTGCTTTACTTTCTCCGCTACGACAGACCCTTCATGTCCAGCATTCTCAGCAATCTGACGAATGGGTTCCTCAAGGGCCTTCTGGATAATCTCAACTCCTGTCTGCCGATCCCCTTCCAGTTTCACTTTCTTTAAGACGGGCAGGCATCTCAAATAAGCTACCCCACCGCCAGGAACAATACCTTCCTCTACTGCGGCTCGAGTTGCATTGAGTGCATCCTCAACCCGAGCCTTCTTCTCTTTCATCTCCATCTCGGTGGCTGCACCTACTTTAATCACAGCAACTCCTCCTGCCAATTTTGCCAACCGCTCTTGAAGTTTTTCCTTGTCATAATCGGAAGTGGTCTCTTCGATCTGGACACGGATCTGTTTGATCCGGCCTTCAATGGCAGAAGGTTTACCCGCTCCTTCAACAATGGTTGTATTGTCTTTATCGATCACCACCTTCTTCGCTCTGCCCAGATCCTCCAATTTCATCTTTTCGAGTTTAATCCCAACATCTTCAAAGATCGCTTTGCCATCCGTTAAAATGGCAATATCCTCCAACATGGCTTTTCTTCGGTCTCCAAAACCAGGGGCTTTGACTGCGGCACATTTCAATGTTCCACGGAGTTTATTCACAACTAAAGTGGCCAGGGCCTCTCCCTCCACATCTTCTGCAAGGATGAGGAGAGGTCTTCCGGTCTTCGCAATCGCCTCCAGGATAGGAAGGACCTCTTTCATATTGGAAATCTTCTTCTCGAAAAGAAGAAGAAAGGGATCTTCGAGCACAGCCACCATCTTTTCTGGGTCTGTCACGAAGTAGGGGGAGATGTAACCCCGATCGAACTGCATTCCTTCAACCACTTCGAGGGTAGTCTCCATGGCTTTTGCCTCCTCTACGGTGATGACCCCTTCTTTACCCACTTTGTTCATGGCCTCAGCAATGATGTTTCCAATCGTCGGGTCATTATTAGCAGAGATCGTCCCCACCTGAGAAATTTCTTTCGGTTCCTTGACGGGTTTGGAGAGTTTCTTCAGTTCCTTGACAACCTCTTCAACAGCGTATTCAATCCCTCTCTTGAGATCCATGGGATTGACACCAGCGGCCACTATCTTATATCCTTCCCGATAGATGGCTTGCGCCAAGAGCGTGGCTGTGGTTGTTCCATCCCCAGCCGTATCCGAGGTTTTGCTCGCCACCTCTTTCACCATTTTGGCACCCATATTCTGAAAATGATCTTCCAGGTCAATCTCTTTGGCAACCGTAACGCCATCCTTGGTCACCGTAGGAGCACCGAAAGACTTTTCCAGAACCACATTCCTTCCTTTGGGTCCCAAAGTCACCTTCACCACATCCGCCAAGATATTGACACCTTCTAAAATTGCCTTTCTCGCTTCCTGATCAAACTTCAATTCCTTCGCCATAAGACTCCTCCTTTCTTTTTCTCCGATCCATCATTCTATGATGGCAAGGATATCATCCTCTCTCATCATCAGATGTTCTTCACCATCAATCTTGATCTCAGTCCCTCCATACTTTGCAAACAAAACACGATCACCCTTTTTTACCTCCATCGGAGTCTTTTTCCCATCCTCCTTGATCTTTCCATCTCCGACAGCGATCACCCTTCCTTCAATAGGCTTCTCCTTAGCAGTGTCAGGGATGATAATCCCCCCTTTTGTCTTTTCCTCCTCTTCCAATCTCTTAACAATGATCCGGTCATGAAGTGGTCTCACCTTCATAACAAAAAACCTCCTTTCCCGTTAAAAATTAATAAATATAATTAATCATCGAACCCTGAATTGTCAACCCTTCGACTCTTCAACTAAAGCTATCCATCGCTCAGGGTTGACCCTGAGCGGCAATTTTTGCCTATTAAAGAAGCAAGCCTGGATGCCGTCGAAAGGGTCAAGGTATCTATATGAGATTTAAGACAAAGTAACTCTTCGCTCCTCCTTCCTGCCAAGGAGGATTCAAAATCTTTTTCGACTCTATATATCGAAATCTCTTGATTTTTTTAATAAAAAGTTTTAGGAAGAATTATGGAAATTGATGATTCTTTCATCGCAACAGGAATAGGTTCCTTCCCGCATACGGATGAAAAGGAAGTTTGTAATCTTATCCTCCAAAACTTTCCTAAGATCCCATTTTGGCCCCAACTTCCAAAGCGGTCTTTTTTTGAAGGGATGGTGGTCCAGTATGGCCAGGGGTTTCCATCCTTGAAGTGGGACGAAAAAGAACAAAGGGCTTGGGTAGATACTTCACAAGGGTTCGATAAGGAAATAGAAAGATTCTATCAATCCTTTGAAAACGGAGAGCTGGAGCCCTTTCGCATATCAGAAGATTTTGCCAAAGGGCTTCGAATGATCGAAGATCTATCTTCAGAGGAACATCGAAAGGAGATAAAATATATCAAAGGCCAGATCACAGGGCCTGTCACCTTCGGCCTCTCATTGACGGATCAGGAACGCAAACCGATCTTTTACGACCCCACTTTAAAAGACATTCTCATCAAACACCTCTCTTTGAAGGCCCAATGGATGGAAAAGAGGTTTAACGATCTCCTTCCCGGCATAAAGACAATGCTCTTCTTCGATGAGCCATCCCTCTCCTCTTATGGTTCTGCCTTTTCAAGCCTGAATCGGGAGGAGGTGGTTCTTTCTCTGAATGAATGCATCAAGGGGATAAAAGGTTCAAAAGGGGTTCACTGCTGTGGAAATACCGACTGGAGTATGCTTCTCTCAACCGATATCGATATCCTCAGTTTCGATGCTTATGGTTACCTGGAGACGGTCTCCCTTTATCCGAAACAGTTGAACGCCTTCTTAGAGCGAGGTGGGATCCTGGCCTGGGGCATCGTCCCAACGAGTGAAGCCATCCTGAAGGAAGATGCTCAGAGTTTGATCAAGCGCTTTAAAGAGGGAGTGAAGACACTTTCCAAAGAGGGAATCGATCCAAGCCTTCTTCAAAGAGCAATTCTCACCCCGAGTTGCGGGACTGCCTCTCTCTCTGCCGATCTCTCAGAACGAGTTTGTAAGCTCACATCAGAAGTTTCAAAAAGACTCCGGGGAGAATTAATACGTGAGGCGTAAAGTGTAAGAAGTTTAAAAAGCTATGCTCTATGCTCCATACCCTATGCTCTCTGCTACTCTCATAAATCTATCTTTGAGAGAGGAACCCCTCCGCGCCCGATATTCTCTTTTGGAACTTCATGAAGGACAATGTGAACCCTGTCTTTTGGAATTCGAAGGGTCTCAACAATGGCATCCGTAACCTTCTTGATTAATTCTTCCTTCTTCTCTGGAGTTCTCCCTGGAAGCAAACTGATCTGAACGATTGGCATTCGTGTCTCCTTTCTGCCCCTCACCCCTCCCCTCTCCCCTCGGGGGAGAGGGTGGAGTGAGGGAGGCTATGGTTTAAACACTTTCCACCAGGATTCTTTTCCATTGCCAAATTTTCCCAGAATCTCAATCGCTAACTTAATTCCATTTGAGACCTGTTCCTCCTGAATCTCTGGTGCCGTGAAGACATAGACGACAATATTCTTGCTTGAAGCATCGACCTTCGTTCTGAAATCCGGTCCTTGAAAGAGAGAACAGACAATCCCTGTTTCATCGTGCAGGACGATCTCATCCTCCTTACAACGGATCATCCGTCCTGACACCCCTTGAAATGTCTCTCCTTCATTGGCAAGATCGAGTCTCCATTCGCCTTGGAAACGATCCAGATCCTGAATGGCCATCAAAATTCCATGATTCATCTCTGCGATGATATGGGCATCGATAAAGAGGTTCACAATCGGGAATCCCATCTCGATTGTCCGCTTAAAGTGACCTGGGAGGGGGCAGGGATAACCCCATTCTTTGAAGAACTGATCATAAAGGTTGATCCGCTCTTCGATTTGAACCAGGTTGGTCCTCCTCCGCATCTTTCTTAGCAATTCTCTTTTATAGAGTTTGAATGAGTCACTCTTCTCAAAATAGGCGCAGTTCTGGATCGTTCCGATTCCAAAACTCAGGTTTGGGAATCGGAGTCGGTAGGCATCGGTGATGGAAAGTGAAACCACCCTTTGCATCACTGCACTCCCTTTCCCTTCCTCTTAACACATTTCTTTTTATGTTTCGATTGGATCAAAAAGTTTATATGGGATTAAAATGGAGACAAAGCCTCTTATGCTCAGTCCTGAAGCCCACTTACTATTCCTTAAATCCTTCATATTCTTTGCGCCGCTTTTTGAAATAAGGGAAGAGGTTAGAAAGGAGGAGAAGGGAGGCAAAACCTAAGGCAATGCCGGAGATGGGACGGCTAACAAAGATCAGAAAACTTCCTTGTGAAATCAGGAGCGACTGGCGAAGAGAATTTTCCAGCATGGGGCCCAACACATAGGCCAGGATAAGGGGAGCGCCTTCGTAACCAAATTTCCTCATAATCCAGCCCACCACTCCGAAGAAAATCATCACGTAGAGATCAAAGATGACGTTATTTAGGCTATAGGCTCCGATCAGGCAAAAAAGGAGGATCAATGGAAAAAGGAGCTTGTATGGAATCTTGAGTACCTTA
>Ga0315294_10002708_pt1 | contig 19318 bp, 1 predicted proteins | sample YL17G13_40_MG_FD_203626 | JGI IMG/M metagenome (GOLD analysis project Ga0315294, IMG submission 203626) | Sediment microbial communities from Yellowstone Lake, YNP, Wyoming, USA - YL17G13_40 | ecosystem: Environmental > Aquatic > Freshwater > Lake > Sediment | place: USA: Wyoming | collected...
AGTGAGACGGTCATTTTAATGAGGGTCCTGAGGTAGCGCTGCGTTACCTGGCTGGTCAAGGCATAGATCGGAACGATTCGCCCGATATGGAGCGAGTCGTTCTCGTCTTCCTCAACGATCTCATATTCCGGGTGGTTCATCTGCAGACGCTCATAGAGCTCGATCTTACCGTAGAGCACGACCTTCTGTCCGACCTTGAATACCCTGTTCAGGAATGGCTGATTAAACCAGACCGCCTGAATGGACCCGGATTTGTCGGCTACTGAGATCTGAAAGAGCGAAATGCCTCTTTTTGTCTTGCGCGACGACACTGATCCTATCGAACCCTGGATCGTCCCGTAATCGCCGATCTTTATATCGCCGATCGAAAGCAGCTTTGACCGGTCTTCATACCGTCTCGGTAAATAATACAGGAGATCCGCTACCGTTCTGATCCCGAGCGACTCAAGCAGTTCCCCCCTCTTCGGTCCGACGCCCTTTACATATCGTACGGGAGCCAGGGAGATATCCTTTTTCTCTTGCATGTTTTTTTATTTTATGTTACACTTTCCCATTACCAGATTCACTGAAAGCATAAATATACTACTCGACCAAGGAAATCATGTCTAAGATCTGCGCTCTGTGCGGCAAAAAACCTTCCGCGGGAAGAACCATAAGTCGCCGCGGGCTCGCGAAAAAGAAAGGCGGCGTTGGACGGAGGATCACCGGAGTCTCTCGACGGCGTTTCCTTCCCAACCTCAAGACCGTTCACGTCATTATCAACGGCGCCCCGAAAAGGATCCGCATCTGCACAAAATGCCTCAAGGCCGGTAAAGTCACTAAGGCGCCCTAGTCGCCATCCTCAAAATCTCCTCCAATTCTAACACAGCCAGTGCCATTTTTCAACGAGTCTTGAGTATCCCTGCAGTAGTATCTCTTGCACGGAGATTGTATTCCCCTATCCCGTTCGTGCGTTGAAAAAAAGCCCAGGCCGGAGATCTGCAGGTAAACTGTGGAGGTAAACCCAACAGATCCCCTATGGCCTAGGCTTTTTATTGCGTTCGCTTATGTCTTCGTCGTGCGTTGTGCGTGATGCGTGGTGCGTTTGCGAAGCACGCATTACTCACCACCCGCCACTCACCACGGTTTACGGTTACCGGTGTACGGTTTACGGAGTTCGCTTACGTTTTAGTTCAGAGTTCCGTGTTCCGGGTAAACTTTACACGGAACTCAGAACCCGGAACCCGGAACAAATCATCTGAATTTCTCGAGCATCGAGAATCGAGCATCGTTCATTACCATTGTCACACATAGTCACACCGTAGTCACACAGTAGTCATACAATTGTGTGATGAAATTAAATACGCACCACTCACCACCCGCCACAGTTTACGGTGTACGGTTACCGGTGTACGGTTTACGCATGACGCGCCCCGCACCCCGCATCACGGATCATACGAGTATCGAGCATCTGTAATCTTTCTTTTTACTTGTGACTTGTGTCTTGTGACTGGTGACTTCTTCCGCGACCACAACAGCGTTCGAATTTCTCCGAAATTCTCACGCTTGGTCGCGGAAATAATTCGACCATATGACTTATGTCGGCCGTTTAGGCCTCTGTAAGTCATGGTCTCATTATACGTACTCCTCCACCAGATTCATCTGTTCATACAATAAGAGCAATGTATCAAGATCAAAGGTCCCTGCCGGAGGTATCGAAAGCTGCAGCGCCAGGGATACCGCCTGGGGTATATCCTCACCGAAGAGCGCGCTGAGCGCCTTGGTGGTTATTGAGCTCATGTCGCATCCTAAGAGGCTGTAGAGCCTCATGAGGGCCGGGTAGTACTGCTGTCTGGTCGCCTCATCCTGCCCCATGAGGACGGTCTGGGCAATGGCGATATCCAGGATCGTGTTCCACAGGTAGAGCCCTGCCTGGTCGGTGAGCGAGAGCCGGTCCTTGAGGACGAGGGGTCGGACATCCTTCGGGAGCCCCTGGGACGTGGTGATGACGAAGGAGGTGACGCTCTCCGGGGAGGCTTTGGCCTCTTCCAGGTGGTAGTCCTGGACGAGCTCCAGTGACCGGTACGTCTGGACGATGTTGTGGTTCGTCTCAGGGGTGAGGCTGCCGTCAGGGCCTATCCTGACAAAGGCGAACTGGATCTTGTGGGCTCCGTAGCGCCGGTTGAGATAGAGCTGCTTGCGGGCGATCGTCTCAAGGACCGCTCTGAGTGCCTGGCCGTTGGCTTCGGATACCTTTGGGAGTATATCCACATTGATGGGGATGGTGTAGGTGGTGAGGTCATGGTTTAACCGGGTAACCTCCCGTACGACATCCGAGCCTAACCCAAAGGAGAACCTGACCTCCTCAAGGGCATACTCGAGCTCCACTGAGGGACGGTTCCTTGCATCATATCCTGGCACAGAGAAAGAAGTTATATCAGCGCTCATATCGATTATTCCGCTGGGGGATTCCTGATCAGGCGCGGTCGTATCTTCTTCGGGAGCAATGGGTTGGGAGTCGAGGAACCGTCCCTCGGATCGAGGTTGTGTTGTTCCAGAAGGAGATTTGCGATCTTCGGGAGTGGTCGCATTCTCATCTTCTTCTTCGCTCTTAAGCTCTTCGAATAAATTTTCGATCCTTTGAGCAATAAGAGCCCCGTTCGCATATCTCTCAGATACACTCCTGATCCTTTCTAGGTACGATCGGGCCGTTTCATGCTCCGGCCCTCTTAGGATCTCTCGCAGGATAGGCATACTATACGATTGCACAAATAATTCGTCAGGATCGCCCAGCATCATCGCGAGCTCATACACAACATATGAGATATTAAGCTCCGCAATTTCAATAATATGTCTCCGGGCAAAGTCCCGTACGCCGTCTGCGGGAATGTGCAACATCTCAATGCATTCCCGTAATTTCGCCTTCAGGGGCATCATCTGAAACAGAAGTTCCATCCTTCCTCTTTCCCTCATAAGAACGGCGATCTCCTGCTCGGTAAGCTGTCTCGATCCTCCCGCATCAGGATCGCCCAATCGAATCGGGCCCACCCGGATACGGGTCATCGCCGGAACCGGGCTGCTGACAACAGGGTAACCAGCGAACTCCAATATCTTTCTGATCTGCCAACTCATCCTCTGGCAGATCGTTATATGGAGCACCGTCCGAGGTCTGCTTGAGCGTTCGGTCTCGCGCAAAGACGCTTCCCTCTGAACTTCAACGTTCATCTTCTCTGAGAATTCATCTGTAGGTGGCCCTTCATGATGATCAGAGCGTAAACGTATTCCCCCGTGCTCAATCCACCCGATCCTCTCCTCGGTCAGGGAACCTTCGACTACCACCTCATATTCATCTTTAAGGCTAGAGTTCGATGCCAGATAATACCCCAGCGTCTCTGTATCGTCAGTCAGTAGTATCAGACCATCGGCATCTTGAGCAAGGCCTCCGATATGATACAGGCCTGCCGGGTCGATACCCGCCTGTTCCAGCATCCCGGCGAGATCCCCGGTAACGGCTCCTGACGTATCGGTCATCAGCACGCCGCCCTGGCTTCTATTGACGAGCACATATCTGAACGTTTCGCCCTGCTGTCGCCGTTCTTCGCTGAACGCGATCGCCTCACGTTCAAATCCAAGACGGGAGCGAACGATCCCCTGCGCTATCATGTTAGCGCGCGATCTCCTGACATTGAAATGACGCGTCAGTTCTTCGCGCACCGTGTCCTGGATCACGCCGATAAGAAAATCCCTGCCGAGTCTGTCCGAAAGACCGAGACCGAGATTTTCGGACACCCCTCCTACGAGGACCGTACGTTCGACAAACTCCTCATCCTGATAATTGAAAAAGAACGCGGCAAGCCCTCTTCCGATCTCTTCGCCGATCGCCTGTAACAGCCCGAGAGCGGTGTGATCCTGTTCCAGCGCAGCCGCGGTGATATTCCGATATCCCGGCGTCTTATGATGCGTGAATCCAAATTGATTGAGGCGCTGGTCCAGGTGAGGGCCTGAGATCATATCCTCGATGAATTCTTCTCCCTGGTTCAATTGAGGTAGACACGTGCCGAATGTCTCATATCCGGTAAACCGGTAATGCCGTTTTCTGGTCTTCGCATCCGGCATACCGATAAGATTCTGTCCGACTTCCCGGATCTCGCCGGAATCCCCGAAATAGACATCCCCGTCTTTCGCGACACCGATATTCACGCCCGTCCCAATGATCATGACGGTCCCGGAAGACTTCCCCGCCAGAGTTCCGCGCGGGCTCAGTTCGCCGCGGATAGCGGCGACGCAATCATCCATCAGCTTCACTTCAATATCCATTCCATATTCTTCACGAAGCATGCTCCCCACGGCATCTCTCAACGGATAACGAAGGAACGGCATATTAACAATCTGGTAATGCGTCCCAACGATACCGTTCTCTTCGTCAAGGGGACCGGGGAATGCTATGCCGATCTGGCCGATACGTCCTCGGTCAATACCGTTCTCCTCCATGACGGAAAGCAGCGACCCGATCTGCGCCACGATACCTTCGACGATCTCTTCGCTGGTCGCGTCCTCGCCATATTCGTCCTTCCATTCCACCTCGCTGATCCTTGATATAACCTCTCCGTCTCCGTCAACCGCAACGACCCCAATCTTGGTCCCGCCGACACTGACGCCGATCGCAATATCGTTTCGAGCTTGGACCGCGCCGCTCGGAGAGGATTGTATTCCGGGTTCAGTCTTTGTTGCCGGGAGGTCTGCCGTGTCAGGAGGCGCCGGGGTCTCCATGTCAGGAACGCTCACCCTCTCAGGGATAATATTCCTCAACTGGGCAAAATAACCTCTCGCATCTTCGATGGCCCGTTCGTCCCACTGCGCAAACCGCGCCCTGATAGCCGTGATCAGGCAGATAACCATATCGATAGTCTCTTCGTCGATAAAGCTGGGCGTCACACCGCTGGCGCCCAGAATGATTAATGAAAATTCCTCCCATTCAACCATATTACCATTAATATAAGCCTGCAGTTCGCTTCGACTCGGTTGTTCATAGCTCAAATCTACGAGCGCGGCCTGGCCTTCTTCGCTTACCATTACCTGGTGGTCCCCGAACTCGGGGTGGGCAAGCCCGTGACGATAGAGGAAATCGAGCCCTTCGATTATCTGTGCGATCACATCAACGGTCCTCCCCGAACCCAATCGATAAAAGAATCCACTGCCTAACAGATCCTCGATCGTCCTTCCGCGCTTAAGATCCATTACCTGATACGTCGTCATGATATCCCCTGTCGGTCTTGTGAGCGTTCCGAAACGATGAATACTCGGGATCACCGGATGCGTATCGCCCGCTAATCGATCCATTACGATCTGGGCGCCGTGATTCTGGTATAACCGAGGCTCATTATCCATCCTTAGAGCGACGAGACTTCCATCGTTCTCTTGTGCTTCATAGACATCAGCTTCCGCGCGGCCGCCGATCCTCGCAAGAATCTCCAGTCCGGTCTGTTCCCGGACCAGCGCCGCGAAACTGTCATCGATGAGTCTGCCTGTCGGCGATTCCTGCTCAGTATCATCCGGCTGTGGTCGATCATCCGGGCCCTGGCGTGCCTGCGACCGTGCCTGAAGAACCGCTTTTTCTGAAGGATACACCGGCTGGACCGTGGCCGCGGCCTCGTCAAATTCTCTCTTCAATCTCTCAAGCTCGGAATCGCGCTTACCCTCCAGGATCCTTCTCAGCGGCGATTCAAGCGCCATGAGGATCCCCTGGATGCTCGCGACAAGCTGCGGATACACGCTGACCATATCGACGGCCTGCTGATAGATCGCCCTGAGAGTTTCTGCATCCTGCTCCGCCCGTTCCAGCGCGGCATCGACCGCCTGTTGTAACGCGTGGAGCGCCTTTGCTTCTTCGGATATTTGTAATGTATTGTCTGATTTCGGCCGCGCCTCTTCAGGCGCTTCCTCCGATAACCCTTCCGATCGGGAGGCCCCTGTCAGGCGGGTCCCGGGTCCCGTTACTCCGGATGAGCCGATCTTGTCAGTCCCGCTCGGCGAGGCGTGCTCCCTGCCGCCAACCGGCACTGTTTCAGCGGCCCCCAACCTTCCTTCGAGGATCAATGAGGGCGTAATCTCTCTTTGAAGCAGTCCGAACGCGACCCTCCAGACTTTCGCGATATTTTCCGGATTGATCGCGACCACTCCTTCCTCCCAGTTCCAGACGCTCATCAATGACGCGCCGATCCTGTCGGCGAACTCCTGCTGGGTCAATCCCAGGCTTGTCCTGATCAGCCATATGCGCAGGCCGATCTTTTGAGTATCGTTCACAGCGGTATCGGTCATCTCCTCTATCGCGCACAACGAATCGAGCAGCGATCTTCCTGTCAGGATCAAAGGCGGTGAGATCCCGACCCTGATCCGCTCTGACGCGACCTGAGAGAGGCTATAGACTAAGCGGCCCAGAGGTTCCCGGCCAGCCTCTTCGCCTTTACGTAACTTACTCACCGTTTTGAAAGACGTCCGCACCCCGGGCTCCTGCAGGAGGTTGGTGATCCCCGCCGAGAACATGATGAGACGTATCCGCTCCCACACGCGTCCCTCAGCAGACAGGTCGTCTCTTCCTGCAGCTCGTTCTATGCTCCGGAGCGCTTCCATGAGGGGCATTCCCGTAAGGATCATTGAAGGTTCGATGGTAGCACCTAAATGTGATGAGGCGCATTCGCAGAACATATACATCTCGCGCTCGTTCATGGAAGTCCTGCCGCTGCGCCAGCGGGAGATGGTCGACTGATTCACCCCGAGAATGTCAGAGAGATCTTTTTGTATCATTCCCATAGCTTGGATTACGCAATCGATCCTCTCAGCGACAGTAGCGCGTTCTCGTAATTGCGCTTTGATATCGGCCCGGTCCTGGGAAGTCGCGCCAGGTCCGGAATCGCCGGATCTTGTCTCCTGGGATTCTTCCTGTATCCTCGCATCAGGCCCCGTGACTCCGTGGAAACGGCTATTGTCGAGAAAAACTACACGGTCCCTCCCCCGGATATCCTTTGCCCTGTCAAGCGTGGCGGACAGACCGCGCAGCATATAGATGATAAGCTCTGTCTGTTCCTCAAGCGGAAGTGACGGAAATTGCTGCACGTTTATATCGTTGTCCGCGAATAGCTCAAACGCCCTGCGGAGATTGATGTAGCCGATAGAGACACTCATGGTGCCGGCAGATCTCACGCGGCTATGGATCTCGTTGAGCAGCCACCGCGCTTCCTCGGTCGTCACGCCCGGCGCGAAGACAAATACCATCGCCTCGTTCTGCGCGCCATACTGGAATACGCTTACTCTGTCGGCATACTGTACAACAGCTGCCCGGACGGTCCCGTTCATCGCTTCAAGGCGCTCATTGACAGCTTCGGCGCCCGCGAACCTGAGTAAAGAACCGGTATCGTCCGCATCCAGGACAGCGATAAGGGTCTCATCCATCCTGTCCGCGACTGAATGGATCCCGTGCGAGAGCGACATAAGGCTCTCAAGCCCTCGAATGAAGTCCTCTTCTTGAACCGTCGGCAATGAGAGAATCCCGCGATTATCTTCCGCGGCATCTTTTGCTTCTTCTTCATCATCCGGTTCCATTTCGAAGAATTCCATCCATTCGTCGATATCGGCACCGCCTATTCTGCCGATTACTTCCCCTGATGCCTCATATTCGCCGTTATACCCTCTTTGCATCAGTGGATCGTTCAACCACAGGGGTTCTCGCATCCCGATCTCATAGGATCTCCACAAATGCGTGGTAAGGCATCGTGAAATGACCGGCCGCATGAAATCTTCGAGCGATACTTCCGTCGCCTGAGGATACCATTCCTGTATAGTGACCAAGGCGATCCTTCCGCCTTCTCCGATGAGGTCTTCGCGCGCCGTCACCGGATCCGGGATGGCGTTGCCGCTGTCTACGAACGAGCGGACGGCTGCCCTTGACGCGCTCAGGATCAGTCCCATGCATGATTCAATGAGGTCCCGTTCAGCCCTGGTATCTCCTCCCATCGCCGCGGCGGCGAGAGCGGTTTCTCTTTCCCGGGTCATCGTCCCGTTTCTTCTTGCGCCGGACGCGTACGCCTGTTCGGCCGCGAGGACCCCTCTTTCACGCGGGGCAGCCCGTGGCGGGTGGATAGCCTCTGGAGAGCCGCCGGAGGCCGCTTCCTTCCTGTCGGCAACCTCTTCCTGAATTTCTAAAGCCTTCTTCCAGTACGTGAAGAGCGTCGGGCTGATGCCGAGGATGCGGGCAACAGCAGCCGAATTGTAATGGTTCTCATCAAGAAGCCTCTCTGCTTCCTCTTTGAGCGCGTCCATGAGATTGTGGGCCCTGACAAAACGGAGGAATTTCCCGGGCGCCGCGTACGCCGTGAGATCTGTTCGCGCCGCTTCTATCTTCCATTTATGTTTTCTCATGATGCTGATAAAGTTCCTTTTGGTAAGCCGTTTCAGGATGGTAAGGCCGGTCTCGTTGCTTGTGTCTAAGGTGGAAAACGTCTTTCCGCTCCTCGAATATATTCCCGTATCAGGCAGGAGAAGGGCCATAGGAACGCAGTTGCCGAACGTATCGGGGAAAATGGTCTCGTTTGACGAGACGACCGTTTTCCCTCTGAGGCGTTCATCGATAACGCGGAATGTCTCTCCGAGCGGATAGACCGTGTAACGCCTTTCAATACCCGTGCTCCCCTGCACAACCACCTGGACTTTCTTCAGCGGATCGCCCGGTTCGCCGAACCGTTTAAATATCACTCTTCTCTTTCCCCGCTGCGCCAGGTACGGATAAAGAGGCCCGTCGACCCGCGGATCAAAATACCATAACTTTCCGAGATATCGAACAACGGCTGAATACGATCGTATCTTCCCTTGCTTATTCATGACAGGCCGCAATTGCACTGTTGTCTCGAGGCCGGGCTTGAGATTATCGACATCGGCGAGGATGCTGAGACCATCCCAGAAATCATCCAAATGAAGCGTCCTGACCTGAGCGCTCCTGTCGCCATTCGTACCGATCTGGTATCTTACCGGTTGACCATTCCCGTTCCCCCGTTCATAAACGACAACCGATCCGTTCTCACGTCTGCCGACAAAGGTCCCGTCATCAGTGCGAATTAAAGGGACCTCAACAAGAATTTCGGAATCTTCCGGTTCTCCATTAGCAGACCGAAGCACTCTAAGCGAATCCGGCCCTGTCTTGAGCCAGAATCGATTATGTACCGCGTCATCATAGTAGATCGAATTTTCAGGGACCCTGCCCAAAGAATATCGGATTCCGCCAACCTGAACTTCTAAACGATTCCCACGGTATATATCGAGATGGAATCTGTGAAACGCCTGCGCTGTGGTTGCATCGCTCTCAGCCGTCCCGCTCGGCGAGGCGTGCTCGCCAGGGTCACCCATCTCTTCTACAGTTTCTTCTTCTGTATCTTCTCGAAGCCCTGCTTTTTCCTCTCTTTCGACTTTACGCTTTATCAATTCTTTGCGCAGTTTAATTAATCCCCAGAGGATCAGGAAGGGTACGCTGTCATTCATCAATAAGCCCAAGACGCGCAGAGGAAATTTTGAAATATAGAAATTTTTACGCATCTCCCATTTCACGTGGTCAGGTATCGCGGCGTCTCTCCATCCGAGTTTTTGCAGGAAGCGCCGCTGGGCATCATGCGCTGCCTCTTCCCATGAGAAGAAATTAAAGACAAGCTCATGCCTCATGACGATCCCCGGCATCCCGTCAGCCTGCCGCGCGTGTGTCAGCTCATGGACAAGGGTCGCGGCGATAAGTTCCACACGCTTTTCTCTCGTAACCGATACGATCTTCCAATCAACCATGGTGGTCAATTCGAATGTTTCGATAGCGAGGCCTATCTCTCCCCCTTCTGTTTCAAAATACCCTTTATCATATCCGCCGCCATAATCTCCCATCGGCATAATAACGGTCTTTATCTTATGGTCGGTCATATAGCGATAGATCTCGGGATCGTGTTTCCTCAAGACCGCTTCCGCCTCTTCAAGCATCGCGTATGCCTCGGTGTAGTCCGGTGATTCCGCTGTTTGCGCGGCCGATCGTTTCGAGATCCCTAAAAGTACGGCAACCATACTGCCTAATATCTGCAAGAACTCTCTTCTTGTCTTAATGTCAGAAGGATTTTCATTTTCTGAAACCGCCTCTTCTTGATTCCCGCTCGGGGAGCGCTGCTCAGCGGCAACAGGATCATAGAACCGGCTGTTATCGAGATGGATGACCCGGTCGCGGCCCCTGAGATCCTTGGCGCGGTCGAGGGCTCTGGAAAGGCCATGCATGATATCGACGACAGCATCAGTGAGCGCGTCAGCGGGAAGTTCCGGGAATTCCTCATGGACATAGCTGTCATCGCTGAAGAGCTCGATCGCCTGGTCCAGGGGGATATAGCCGATGGAGACTGTCAGGGGGAGCTCCCGCTTCACTCGTTCGCGGACCCTGGTGAGGAGGCCGCGCACTGCCGAGCGCTCAATGCTTGCCGGGATCAGGATGACCAGGGCCTCGTTCTGGGCGCCGTAGTTGTAGACCGCGATATCGGGCCGGTTCCGGGCAATGGTCTCCCGGACGAGCGTATTCATCCGCTCGAGGTATTGGTTGACCGCCTCAGGGCCTTCCTGGCGGATCAGCTTGCCCGTGCCATCGGCATCGAGGATCGCAAGCGTGGCGTTATCGTGGGTGCGGGTGTACTCCTGGAGGCAGCGGCTGATCGTGAGGATATTCTCTAATCCCTGGACGAGTTCTTCGGGGGTTGTCCCTGTGGGAAGCGATGACACTGAGACCGATGGCTCCTGGGCCTCGGGCTCCTCATCGAGCGCTTCTCCTTCAACGACCTCGACGCCGAAGTATTCCATCCAGTCATGGATATCGAAGGGATCAGCTACCGATTCGACGCGCTCGGAGCCGAATTCTTCGCCGTCATAGCCTTTGCTTGTCAGGGGCTCGTTCAGGATGACGGGCTCTCTCTGGGCGATCCTCTGGTTATCCCAGAAGTATCGGGAGAGGCCCCTGACGAGGAGCGGCCGCATAAAATCCGGCAGCGATATCCCCTGCGCGTGCGGGTACCAATCTGATAATGCCTCGTTGACAATAATGCCGCCCTGCGCGATCAATTCTTCCCGGTCAGCAATGACCTGACTCGACGAGGAGATGCGCCTCGTGCCAAAGGAATAAATAATGGAAGCGGCCTCCATGATCACTCCCATGCAGGAGGCGACGAGATGTTCCGCCGCTTCCCGGGAACCTTTGAGCGCGTTCTGCGCGAGGGCCAGCTCTTCGCTGCGTCCGAGCGCTCCGTTAGCCCGAGCCTGCTGCCGATAAAGAGCTTCGGCGGTAGGAAGCGGAGTATCAATTCGCGCAACACGACGATGTTGAGACCCTGGCTTTGTCAATTCCTTTTTTTTAGCCGCAACTTCTTCCTGTATCCCCAATTTCTTTTTCCAGCTGGTAAACGCCGGCTCTGAGACACCCAGGATATCGCGCGCGACTACGGTCGAATTATAATCGTTCTCTTCCAGGAGCCTTAAAAGTTCTCTTTTTAATACTTCCCTTAAACCGGCATCCGTCACGAAACCAAAGAATTCATTGCGAAGTCCGTAGTCCGCCAGGAGCGCGCGGGCATCGGTGATATTCCAGTGGAAGTAGTTCATGATAGTGACGAACTCCCTTTCGGTGATCGGCGCATTCCGTGCGTCTCTCTTCCGGGCATTCGCCGCCTTCCTTCCGGCGGATATCTCTTTTTGGATCTTGAGTTGTTTATTCATGCTGCTCAAGGTAGGCCGAGGAATATCGAGGATCGCGGCGACTGCTTTTGACGAATATTCATTCGCCTCGTGGAGTTCGAGTAATTTCGCCTTGACGACCTCACCGAAATTAAACGCATTGGCGAATAACATGAACGCCCCGCTGGGCGCATAACGGGCAAGGATCGGCTGGGCAAGCGGTATGTTCCATGCGAATAGATCCATGATAATCCTGAACTGCTCTTCGGATAATGGCTCGAGTATCCCCAGGAGAACGCGGCGTCTTCTGGTGGAGCCGCTCTTTGAATAGGTCCCGCTCCAGGGAAGCAGCGCGGCGATCGGGACCGCCCTGCCGAACGTATCCTCAACCTCCCGCTCTTCCACCGCGACGACTTCATCGCCTCTTCTTTGTTCATCCCTGATCCGGAATCTGCCCTCTTCTGGATAGATGGTCGCGACCCGTTCGACCCCTGCCTGGTCCCTGACAATGATCTGGAACTTCCTGCGTTGATTTCTCGCATCGCTGAATTTTCTAAAGATCACCTGTCTGCCTTCCTGTTGAGCCAGATACGGATAGAGCGGCCCGTCGATCCTCGTATCAAAATACCATCTACGTTTCAGGCAGATCGCCATGGCGCTAAGCTCGTTCTGCCTGACGTGTCCTTTTCTTGTGACCGGGGTCAGTGCCACAACGACATCTTCCTCGGGCTTCAACTGGTCGATATCGACGCTCTCGGCGAAACCGCTAAAGAAATGTCTTACGTTGACGACGGGCACGCCGGCGTCTCGCGGCGTTTCTTCGTCAAGCTTGAATGTTCTGAAGCCCTTTTCCTTATCTCTAACCACTTGTTCATAAGGAACCACGGCGCTATCCTGATACATGCCAACATAGGTGCCATCGTCAGTCCGAAGAAGCGGTATTTCGCAGACGCATTCAGCGTTTTCTGGTTTGCCGTTCTTTGAACGCAATATTCTGAACCTGTCCGGTCGCGCCTCCAGCCATAATCTTCTTTTTATCGCATCATCATAATAGGCGGAATTCTGGTTAAGTCTTCCCATCGACAGGCGAATACCCCTTACCTGTACGGCGACCTCATTATCGTCGCGCGAAGCAGTGTGATAGAATCTTCTTAAGAAACTTCGATTATCAACAATCGAGACTCCCGGCGCACGCCGCAGGGGATGCGCGCTGAGGTAGAGCGATGAATGAACCGCTTTTTCATTATCATAGATCACCCTGAAACCGACATGATGGGGATGTCCGCCGTTCCTTCGCATTGTGTACCCGGTAACGATAGTGCCATCCCTTTCAATATCATAAATGGTGACCGGCGGATTACGGCCCTGGCCATTCAATTCAACCCGGTCGACCTCTCCGTCCCGGATCAGGGCGCTGCCTGTCCTCTGTCGATACTGCCTGGGAAGCTGCAATCTGTTCTCGCTGATCGAAATGTTTCCTCTATGATTCACATATACCTGAGCAAGCGATACCGCCTGATCGGTATCCGTCGTCCCACTCGGGGAGGCGTGCTGGGGTCCGGTATCGCTGTCAGAGGGGGGACTTTCGTTTTCCTGGGAAGCGTTCCGGATATCTTTTACCGTTTCTATCGAATCGAGGAGTTCGCCGCAGATCCGCCGTATCCTCTCGTCTTCAGTCCATTCAAAGGTCATCCGGATCATCTCTTCCGAATCGTCGGAAACGGTGAAATCGCCCTGAGCTATCTGTCTCGCGAAGAAGCGCCCCGTAGTTTCAGCCGTATCATCATCCTTTACCAAAATCGCCCGCGTGATATTGTGCGCCCGTGTTCCTTCGGTGACTGCCAGCGTGACCTGGCAAACGGTCTTCAGGGGCGGATCCCGGCTCTCCCATAGGTCCGGCTCGACTTCCTCGATAAAACCTTCTTCAGACAACCTCCTCAACAGGATTTGAACCGCATCGGTGATCTCGTCTTCACGCGCAAAGAGTATTAATCCGCGGTCATTCCTCTCTTCTTCTTGTGCCCGTAACAGGGTCCTCGGGTTGCGAGCGACGAGTTCAACGACTGAACCCGTGGTATATGAGAGCGCGTTCCATCTGCTTGTGTCGTTCTCGAAAAGCCCGCGGATAAAACCCGGGTCCCTGAGCGCTATCAGTTCGCCGGGGGTAATATGTTCGCGCGCCGCAATCTCCCTGATCGATTCTTCCGCTGCGCGCATGACGGCTTCAGTCTCGTTCTCAAGAAGATCGTTGAGCGTCGCGATATGATCCCTCGTTCCGATCCTTCCCAGCAACCTGATCGCGACTTCTCTTCGCTCAGGATTCTTGTCTTCAAGCGTCCTTTCCACAAACGGGAGCATCTCCTCGCCGTAGGTCGGGAGCACTTCCAGCGCTGCATCCCGGTTTACCAGGAGACCATGGTTATCTACCCTCATATGGTACCGAAATACTTCCGGAACGGTCGACGCGAACCGGCCTCGGCCCGCCATAAACCACCGCGGGACCTGGCTCAAGACGAGCACTCCGACCGCGATAATGAAAAAGATCCCCGCCGCATGGATATCGATCCCGAGCACAGGCTGGAGCGGATCGTTGAGATATCCGAAAAAGATGGCGAATGCAATAACCTTGGTCGCCATATTGATAAGCGCATTCAGGGCGATGCCGAAGCCATAGCCGGTATAGAAGCGGTTCGTATTCGGCCGCAATTCCCTCTCGAACATCCGGTACCAGACCATCCCGACCAGGCCTCCTTCCACCATCGAACCGAAACCGATGATCATGCTTAACCAGAAGTAGACTGCCGGCTGCGCTGCCGACGCAAACGTATCCCTGAAGGTGTCGGGGATCAGGTACCATACGATAACGGTATTGAGCAGCATGACGATCGCTGAGGTAAACCAGTATTTCAGCATCATCCGATCGCTTATCCTCTTCTTTCCTTTCGCATCCGATTTTTTGACCGTATCGATCACCTTCGTCGAGAGGAAGGTGAAGAAGAGGCTGATGGCGTTATTGAGGGCGATGAGCAGGATGCCGAGATCAGCGAGTTTTTTGAAGTCCTCCCCCAGAAAGCCGATGGGTAAAAATATGAATATCCGCGCGATCCCGCCTAAAAAGTTTAAAAGGAGCCAGCTCGTCTCTCCCGGCCTGAAGAAGGCGGTATCACTTTTTTTGCTTAACCTGAAGAAATTGACGTATGCGCGTATCTGGTCCGTAAAGGTCGGCAGATCGCGTTCATAGCGGACAACGGGTACCGACTTATCCCACACTGCCGGGAATGGCCCGAAATCACCCTGGAATCTTTCGAATACGCTCATGACCCGTTCGGTGCGTTTTTTCGCCCCGCGTAGCCCCGATGCGGAATTGCCGTCATGGGCCCCGGGGCTATCGACCGAGCGGCGATGGAACGGCAGCGCCTTGTCGGTAAAAGGAGAACAATCGTCAGTCGAGACGACTATATCGTGCATATCATCCGTGACGATATCCTCCAGCGGGATCTCGGTGATCCTGGAAGAGTCCATGCGAACCGTCGAAATGACCGTATAATCTTTTTTCCAGAACCATATCCCTTGACGATACCGGTATTCGAGAACGACCGCGTCCAGGACATCGCGGCCTTCGTCGTTGTCATAGTGATAGATCGCGAAATATTTCTCCCGCCGTCCCCTATGGCGGACCTGCCCGTTCTGCACGACCCGGGCGCACAGCTGGTTAAGATCGACGGGATGAGCACCCTGGTCATGCGGCTCAAGATCGTTGCACAGCCCCGCGGCGATGTTCTCCGCCGCGATCTCAAGCATCTCGTATCCCCTCAATCTGAGCTGGTCAGCCTCCTCAGCCGAGAGATCTGAAACTGCCTGACTGTTATTGCTCTCGTCTTCCTGATCGCCATTGTCTGATGTAAAAGAATATACCCAATCTCCCCCGTACTGCTCGGCTTGCTGTGTCTCGATCGGACCATCGAGGCGGTAGCCTTTGTCCCTGAAAGATCGCTGAATGATCCGGACTCCCGGAAGCGTCCATATCCTGCGACGCGGCGAGAAGATGCGCCGCACCAGTGATTGACCGAACCATGTACGGTGCGAATCGCGGATATGCTGCATGGATGAATAGTATATGCGGACCCCATACCGATCGGGCTCAGGTATCGCCCAGCGCCGATGGCCGATCGGGATCGGCCGCAAACCGGACTCATTGTCAACGCGTACGGTCAGTCCGCCGCCGAAGGAATAAAAGACAAAGCCGTCTTGCTTGTGCACGCGATACCCGTTGCCCTGTGAGGTGATGATCATATTCGTGTCATAGGGGTTCCCGTAGATCACCGAAAGGAGTTTCGCTATCGCGTAGAACGCCAGGATAATGATGATAACCACGGTCAGGTGACCGTTGGCGATCGTCGGGTAGAGGACATTAATCTCAGGCGCGACGGCGTACGCGATATTCCTGCTCAGGAGACCGCCGATACCCATGCCGATGATATACAGAGTGATAAAGATGGTGCTGGCGATCGTATTGATGGACCATACATTATCGGTTATTTTTTTCGGCGCATTCTTATTGAACCTGATCGCCTCTTCCCATATAGTGCGGCTGTTGCTGTTCTCCGCGTTGTCGCGGATCGAATTGGCGATCGCTATGAGGAGGAGGCTTCCGATGATCGCCCATACGGGCGAGACGAACGTTAAAAGCGAGGTGGGCAGACCGGTGCGCAGATTGGCGCCCTGGAGGAGGACCACATAATAGCCCAATCCTATGGCGGCCGCGACAAAGACCTGGGCTATCCCGACCTTCCATCGATCCCTGATCATGCTCCGGTACGCCTTGAACTCTCGGATGACCCCATGGCCTCCCCGTCGAATCTGATAGTGCCGCTCCGCGTCCTTGAGCATCTCGACTTTGTCCATGTTCCGATAGAGCTTCGGCGTGATGATGATGGTGATGATCTGGTAGGCGGTCTCGATGAGGAGCGCGGTGAACGCGAAGACGTGAAGGTTCTGCGCCAGGGTCGACAGGGGATAACTTACCAGAACGAGCATGAAACCCAAAATGGGAGAGGCGATAAAATTACCGATATTGACCCACGTGTTGAACCTGCCCTTCCTCACCTTGAGTGACTCAAAATAAAGACGGAACATGCCGAAGAACCCGATCTTCTCATGATCCCCGGCTTCCGCTTCATCCGGAACTTCAAGGGAAGCGGCGCGCTCGAGTGATTCGCTGGTGATCGGCGTTCCGGCGCTTTGGATCTCATCCTCGGTTCCGCTCGGCGATTGATGCGTCGCCTCGCCTGAGATCCCAAGGCCTAAGAGCCCCAAAAGACCAGTTGCCTCTTCCGGCGCAAGAGCCGTGTGTTCCCGCGCATAGTCGGTGAATTGATTTTCATAAGGGCCCCGGTATGCGCAGCCGAGGAAAGGATGATGCGAGAAAGAGATGTTCGCGAGCCTTGTGGTATCCAGCGCCAACGGTTCGGATTTCCCGAAACGGTGCGCGTACGACCGTATAATCACTTCCCGGCGCAGCCGTTCCCGGAAGATCCTCCCCAGATAGTCTTCAAGGGCAATAAGTTTATCGGTATCTATCTCGAATGCCCCGTTCGTGTAATAGGTGGCCGGAAACCCGCCTTCATGGCGCCCCGCGGCCTCTCTTTGAAAGAAACGCCGAATGGCATCGACGCTTATCAGACGCATGTCGACGTCAGAGCCGGGTCTGAGATCAAGCATCAGACTGCCGTAGATGAGGCATGGCATTCTCTCCCCCGCTACCGGCCTATCCTCATCTTCGACATACAGCTCATCAATGGCATCTGATCGTATCCGGTCGTTTTCAAGCCTTAACCGATCCTCGACTTCTCCGAGGGTGAACGGCTGCCCAAAATATTCGGTTATACGGGTATTCCTGAGTCTACGCAGGAACGGGAAGATGCCTCTTGTGATGGACGAGATGATCCAGCCACCTACTATCCCTCGGCCCAGTCTCATCATATAAGAAACGAAAACAAAATACTTGATATGAGGGTCCTGTGGTCTATACTCATAATCGCGGATCGCCTCCTGGAGACTTTGAGCAAAACACTGTCTCCAGTATCGATACTCATCCGATTCGGCGCCGAGTATCTTTGCCAATGAACTGACGGCCGTTTCAGCAAAGGCTCTTTCGTAAGAACGCTCAGCCTCTGATGCTGTCATACTTCCGCTCGGCGATTGATACCCATCCGGAGGTTTGCCAGGCCCGTCGAAATCAAGCGGCAGCCTCATCTGTTGAGGGACAGGTTCGGATGGCACGATACGTGGTCCGGGATACATAACTCTTCGAGCGACCCATTCGATAACAGGCCTGAGCGCCGCCACGATCCTCCCGCGCTCATCGGTATCGATGAAATGTAACGCTTGTGTCAAGCCTTCTCCGACAGCGATGATCTCCTCTCCGGATACCCTGGGGACCGCTTCCCTGCCGTTGAGGATATTGATTATCCATTGTCTTGTCGAATCCAGGCGGCCTATTCGATCGCTCGCTTCAAGAAGATTCCAGATCAGATTATACGATACAACCTCAGACGACATCTTTTCGATATATGCCGCGCGCTGCTTTAAAATCTCCTGGAGATAGTCAAGCCGCGGCTCGAGGTATTCCTTTTCTTCAGGCTTGCTGACGAAAACAATCCCGCGCAGCATCATCACTGCTTCTTCATCGTCATGTTCTCTCAGCCTTTTGATCACTCCCCGGTACATCATCCCTATGCTGTACCTGAAGAACGCGGGCGGTTCTTCGTCAAAGGTCGCTTCGCTGCCGCTCGGAGACCGAAGTTCGGTCTCATTTGCGAAAAGCGCCCGGGACGCGTCATCGTCACCAATCTGCTCCTCGAGCTCTTTTCTCACCGCTTCGGCGTCGATCCCCAAAGGAACAAACCGGGTCAGGAGCGTCGTCCAGAAACCGACGGTCCATACCGAAGCAAACGAGTGGCTCGTGAGCCGAAAACTGACAAATTCAAACAGGAAAGAGATGAAAAACGTCACTCCTGTCACAAAGGTGAATACATCCCGAGACCTTTTTACATACGGATCGCGGCTGTCGATATGTAAAAATCTCAGATAATACGATCCATATATCATGCACCAGATCATTAAAAGCGCAGTATGAGCACCCGCATACTCATAGAGCAGGATCTCTATTACAGCGGCTATCCCCCCCAGCGCTATGATGACAGCGCGCGCAACGATCGGCATCTCGCCAAGATGATCTATGAGCATGCCGATGACCTCGCCCGGAGTCATCTTCCTGTCGATATTCGGCGTAATCACGACTTTCGGAGCTGAAACGATGGTCGCCCGGTGAGTGCCATTCTCTTCTTCGTTACGATTTTCTTCCCGATCCACAGTTCCGCTCGGCGACCGCATCACCGGTTCTTTGGTCTTTGTGCCGGTTGTGACCTGCGGGCGATACGCTACTGCCGCTTGAGTTGTTACAGGTGCGGTTGCCTCTTTCTTCAGTATCTGCCGGTGGATGGGGCCTTGGGGAGTGACCGGGGATGAGCCGGTGATCTGGGGAGTAATATCCCGGTAGCCGGGGATCTCCTGCGGGGGGTGAGCAGTGTCATAGTACCGGATGATG
>Ga0315294_10002709_pt1 | contig 19303 bp, 33 predicted proteins | sample YL17G13_40_MG_FD_203626 | JGI IMG/M metagenome (GOLD analysis project Ga0315294, IMG submission 203626) | Sediment microbial communities from Yellowstone Lake, YNP, Wyoming, USA - YL17G13_40 | ecosystem: Environmental > Aquatic > Freshwater > Lake > Sediment | place: USA: Wyoming | collected...
GGATCACGATCAACACGGCGCACGTGGAGTACCAGACGGAGAAGCGTCACTACGCGCACGTGGACTGTCCCGGGCACGCCGACTACATCAAGAACATGATCACGGGCGCGGCGCAGATGGACGGCACGATCGTGGTGGTGAGCGCGCCGGACGGTCCGATGCCGCAGACACGTGAGCATATCCTGCTTGCTCGACAGGTGAATGTGCCTTCGGTCGTGGTGTACATGAACAAGACGGACATGGTGGACGATCCGGAGCTTCTGGACCTGGTGGAGATGGAGGTCCGGGAGGTTCTGACCAAGTACGAATTTCCGGGGGACGAGATACCGATCGTGCGCGGGAGCGCGCTTCTGGCGCTCGAGAGCACGTCGACGAACCCGAAGGACCCGGTGTACGACTCGATACATGAATTACTGAAAGCCATCGATAATTATATACCGATGCCGGTACGCGATATCGACAAGCCGTTCCTGCTGCCGGTGGAGGACGTGTTCACGATCACGGGACGGGGGACGGTGGCGACGGGCAGAGTGGAGCGGGGCGTAATCACGACCGGCGAGAAGGTCGAGATCGTGGGCCTGGGGCGCGAGACCAGGGAGACGGTGGTGACGGGTGTCGAGATGTTCCGGAAGATCCTGGACCGCGGCGAGGCGGGCGACAACATCGGCGTTCTGCTGAGAGGCATCGAGCGTCAGGAGGTCGAGCGCGGGCAGGTCGTGTGCAAGCCGAAATCGGTGAAGCCGCACACGAAATTCTCGGCGAGCGTGTACGTGCTGAAGAAAGAAGAGGGCGGACGTCACACGCCGTTCTTCAAGGGTTACCGTCCGCAGTTTTATTTCCGGACGACCGATGTGACGGGCGCAATGATCCTGCCGCAGGACATCGAGATGGTCATGCCGGGCGACGATGTGAAGATCGAGGTCGAGCTGATCACGCCGATCGCGATGGAGGAAGGACTGAGGTTCGCGATCCGCGAGGGGGGACGCACGGTCGGCGCCGGCGTAGTCGACAAGATCCTTGATTAAGCCCGGCTGAGAGAATGAGCTCTGCCGAAAGGGCGGAGGTGTAGCGATATGGCCAAGAATAAAGGCGGAAAGAAGAGCAAGGAAGCCAGGCAGGTAGTGACCCTGGAATGCACGGAGGCGAAGGCCGAGGGCGGGACGCCTTCGCGCTACACAACGACCAAGAACCGGCGCAACACGACGGGACGGCTGGAGCTGAAGAAATACAACCCGTACCTGCGCAGGCATACACTGCACAAGGAGATCAAGTAGGGCGCAAGGAGCTGCAAAGTGGCGAAAGAGAAGAACAAGATAAGAATCCGTCTCAAGGCGTACGATCATGATCTTCTGGACAAGTCGGCGGAGAGGATAGTGGAGACGGCGCGACGTTCGGGCGCGGAGGTGATCGGACCGGTACCGTTGCCGGTGCGGATACTCCGGGTGTGCGTGAACCGGTCGCCGCACGTGGACAAGAAATCGATGGAGCAGTTTGAGACCCGGGTTCACAAGCGTCTGATCGACATCCTGAGGCCGACGCAGGAGACGGTGGACAATCTCACGCAGCTGGAGTTGCCGAGCGGGGTCGACGCGGAGATACGGATCTAAGGAAAGCGACCCTTTGGCCGGCCGAAGCATAGCCGGTGGGGTCGGGTGACAGGCCATGGCGCTGGAACTACTGGGACATAAGGTACAAATGGGAAACGTCTTCCGGGAAGACGGGCAGCGGGTGCCGGTCACGTTTATCGAGCTTATCCCGCTGACCGTTATCCAGGTGAAGAGGGCGGAGGGGAAGGACAGATACTCGGCCGTGCAGGTCGGGTGGGAGCCGGTCGAGGGCCACAGGCTCACGCGAGCGCGAGTCGGTCATCAGAAGGACGTCGAGGGCAAGCCTCGTCGCAGGCTTGCGGAGATGCGGGTGGACGATGCATCGGCGTTTTCGGTGAACCAGGCCCTGGGCTGGGACATAGTGAAGGTCGGGGACAAGGTGGACGTGATCGGCAAGAGCAAAGGTCGGGGTTTCGCGGGTGTTGTCAAGAGGTATCACTTTCGCGGGGCGCCGGGCAGTCACGGGACAAGCAAGGTCCATCGCAAGCCGATGTCCGGCGGGGCCACCGATGGAGCGAGGGTGTTCAAGGGCACGAGGAAGCCGGGACACATGGGCGATGCGCGGGTGACCGTGAAGAATCTGGAAATCGTCCTGCTCGACACCGACAAAGGGATTGTGGCAATCAGGGGAGCGGTACCGGGACCCAACGGGGGCCTCCTGAGGATCATCCCGAGGAATCCGGCCAAAGGCGCGTGACGGGAGTGAACTGAAGTGGCGAAGCTGAGCGTATACGACATAAAGGGCAAAGCCAAGGGCGAAGTAGCGGTGGACACGATACCGAAGGACTTCGAGCCCAACAAGGTGCTTATCGCGCGCAGCCTGAAGAGGCAGCTTGGGAATGCGCGTGTACGTTGCGCGCATGTGAAGACGCGGGCGGAAGTGAGGGGAGGCGGTCGCAAGCCGTTCCGTCAGAAGGGCCTGGGACGCTCCCGGCAGGGCTCGATCCGGTCGATCCAGTGGAGGGGCGGAGGAGTGGCTTTCGGACCGACGCGGGAGAAGAACTTCAAGACGGGTATGAACAGGCAGGAACGCAAGACGGCGCTGAGGCAGCTTGTGTGGTCGAAGATACAGGACGGGGACTGGCTTCTGTTCGGCGATCTGCACATGAAAGAGCCGTCGACGAAGAGCGGCAGGAAATTCATGGAAGCGCTCGGTCGCGAGGGCAAGGTCCTGGTGCTCATCGCGGACGATCCGAAGCACGACAATGTCGTCAAGAGCCTGAGGAACCTTCCGGGCGTGACGATCCTGGCTCCCGAACGTCTGAACACTTACGACTTGCTCAACAACGGCACGATTCTTTCGCACGAGGAAGCGTTCGAGCTTGTGCGCTCGACGTGGCAGGTGTAACAGATGGAAACCTACAGAGTCCTGGTCAGGCCGCTTATCACCGAGAAGTCCAACTTCGGACCGCAGGATAACCATTACACGTTCATGGTGGACAAGCGTGCGACGAAAGTGGACATCAAACGAGCGGTGGAGGAGCGTTTCAAGGTGAGAGTCATGAACGTGAACACGGCCGCGTATCGGGGCAAGATGAAGGGACGGGGCTTGCGGACGAAGGGGCAGAGGTCGGACTGGAAGAAGGCGATAGTGACTCTGGCAAAGGGAGACACGATTGCGGAGCTGTACGAGGACCTGGGATGATGCAGGGGGGATATACGAGACTGAAAGGCGGCAAAGAAGATGCCGGTTAAGAAATACAAGCCATATACGCCGTCGAGAAGGTTCATGACAACGCTCGTGGACCCGGAGCTCAAGCGTGGGAACAAGCCTGAGAAGGGACTTGTTGTCGGCAAGATGTCGAGCGGCGGCAGGAACAATCTGGGTAGGACCACGGTGCGGTTTCGCGGCGGGGGTCACAAGCGCCGGACTCGAATTGTCGATTTCAAGCGGGACAATTACGGCGTGCCGGGGCTAGTAAAGGCGCTGGAGTACGATCCGGGCCGGAGCGCCAACGTGGCGCTGGTGTTCTACAGGGACGGAGACAAGCGATACATACTCGCTCCCATGGGCCTTAAGGTGGGGGACGAGATACTGTCGGGGCCGGACGCACCGGTCTCGGTCGGGAATGCGCTGCCGTTGCGCAAGCTGCCGCTTGGATCGGACATTCACAACATCGAGATGATACCCGGGGGGGGCGGGAAGGTGGCCAGGGGTGCGGGGATCAACGCACAGCTCCTGGCGAAAGAGGGGATATGGGCGCAGATCAGGATGCCGTCGGGGGAGATGCGAAAGTTCAACCTGGACTGCTATGCAACTGTCGGGCAGGTGGGGAATTTCGAGCACGAGAATGTGGACATCGGGAAGGCGGGACGGAAGCGGTGGCTGGGGAGAAGGCCGCACAACCGGGGCACGGCGATGAACCCGTGCGACCATCCGCATGGCGGTGGAGAGGGCAAGTCGAACTCGGGGCGTCCGCCGTGCTCGCCATGGGGAATCCAGGCGAAGGGGTTCAAGACCCGAAAGAAACGGAATCCAACAGACACGTTTATTATCCGGCGGCGGAAGAAGGGCCGCGGCTGATGACCGAATAGAAACACAGAGAAGACATGTCAAGATCAAGCAAAAAGGGACCCTTTATCGAAGCCAAACTTCTCTCGCGGATCATGAAGCTGAACGAGATCGGGGAGAAGAAGATGGTTCGGACCTGGTCGCGCGCGAGCACGATAGTGCCCGAGTTTATCGGGCACACGATCGCGGTACATGACGGACGGAAGCATCTTCCGATTTACATCACGGAGTCGATGGTCGGGCACAAGCTGGGGGAGTTTGCACCGACGAGGATATTCCGGGGTCATGGCGGCAGGCAGGCCAAGGGGAAGACCGGCAAGAAGGGTTAAAAAACGGTCTTTGAAGGACCGGTCGGGAGCCACCGATGGAAGTCAAGGCAACATGTAAGTTTGTGCGCGGTTCGCACATCAAGTACCGAAGGCTGCTGAGCCTTATCCGGGGCAAGAAAGCGCAGGTCGCGATAGATATCCTGGACAACCTTCCGAGCAGGAACGCCCTGGTCATATTAAAGACGCTGCAGTCGGCGTGTGCGAACGCGGACCACAACAACTCGATACCGCTGGAGCAGCTTGTGGTGAAGAGCGCGTACGCGGATAAGGGACCGATCATGAAGCGATTCCAGCCGAGAGCCAGGGGGCGCGCGTTCCCTATCCGGAAGAAGATAAGCCACGTGACTGTTGTAGTCGAGTCGAAGGGAGAAGAAGCTTAATGGGTCAGAAAGTACACCCGTTGGGATTCAGGCTCGGCATTTCAAAGAAATGGATTGCCAACTGGTACGCCGGCGACAAGGCGTTCCCGGAAGTTCTGTACGAGGATCTAGTGATACGCCGGGAGCTGAACAGGATGTTCCGGAAGAACGGTGCGGTGGACCGAGTGGTGACGGAGCGGGATCCGGGACGGGTCAAGATAGTGATCTACACATCGCGGCCCGGCATCATAATCGGTTCGGGCGGGAGCAACATCGAGCGCGTGCGCAAGGAAATCCAGAGCCACGTCAAGAGCCATGTTCTGATCAACATACAGTCGGTGGATCGTCCGGACCTGTCGGCGGCATTGAATGCGCAGTCGATCGCGAGGCAGATAGAGGAGCGGAAGAGGTTCAGGCGGGTGTGCAAGCAGACGATCAGCCGGATCATGAAGAACAAGGCGCTCGGGGTGAAGATCATGGTAAAGGGGAGGCTGGACGGTTCGGAGATGGCTCGCCAGGAGACGTTCCGTGAGGGCCGGGTGCCTCTTCACACGCTTCGAGCGGACATAGACTATTCGTACGAGATGGCCCGGACGACGTACGGGATAATCGGGGTGAAGGTCTGGATCTACCGGGGTGATATTCCGACGCGCTGAGGGGGCGGGCCCGAGAAGAACTGAACGGCGGTTATGAAAGATGCTGCAACCGAAGAGAACGAAATACAGGAAGATGCACCGGCGATATCCTCACGGGATCGCGCGGAAGGGTAACACGCTGGCGTTCGGGCAGTACGGTCTGCAGGCGCTTGTGGGGAGCTGGGTGACGGCGCGGCAGATCGAGGCGGCCCGAATCGCGATGACGCGCCACATCAAGCGCGGCGGCAAGGTGTGGATCAGGATTTTCCCGCACCTGTCGCTGACCAGGAAGCCCGCCGAGACCCGCATGGGCAAAGGAAAGGGTAATCCTGAGCTGTGGGTGTCCGTTGTGAATGCGGGCACGGTCATGTTCGAGATCGGCGGGGTGACCGAGCAACTGGCGAAGGAAGCGATCCGTCTGGCCGGCCACAAGCTTCCAATGAGGACCAAGTTTCTGAAGAGAGTATAGGCTGAAAGGACGGGGAGCAAGAAAATGAAGTCTACGGATCAAGTGAAGGACCTAAGGAACCTGAAAGAAGCGGAGCTCAAGGATCGGTACAACGAGCTCATGAAGGAATTGTTCAATCTGCGTTTCCAGTCTGCGCTTGCGCAGCTTTCATCGCCTGCGAGATTCAAGCAGGTGAAGGCGGAGATAGCGAGGCTGAAGACGGTGGCGAAGGAGAGGAACCTCAGCACAGACTGAGAGAGAGCTATGAGCGACGGAACGGAAAAGACAACGGAAGCGCCGCGGCGCAGGATGCTGAAGGGTCGAGTGGTCTCGGACAAGATGGACAAGACCATCGTTGTCGCGGTGAACAACAAGAAGAGGCATCCGCTGTACGAGAAGATCGTAACGCGCACGAAGAAATACCTTGCGGACGATCGCGAGGGCGCGGCTGGGGTCGGGGATTTCGTGCAGATCGAGGAGACGCGTCCGCTTTCGAAACGGAAGCGTTGGCGACTCATCAAGATACTGGAGAAAGCCGAGTAGCGGAGGAATGAGCCGGTACGGACCGGCGCCGGACTCAGAAAGGACGATGGAAGATGATCCAGCAGCAGAGCCGTTTGAAGGTCGCCGACAATTCAGGCGCGAAGGAGATTTTGTGTATAAGGGTGCTTGGCGGATCGGGACGTCGGTACGCGAGGATCGGCGACGTGATAGTGGCGACGGTGAAGAAGGCGCTTCCGCACGGGACTGTACGGAAGGGCAGCAAGGTCAGGGCTGTTGTGGTCAGGACCCTGAAGGAGCTGAGTCGTCCGGACGGCAGCCGCATACGGTTCGACGACAATGCGGCGGTAATTCTGGGGGCGGACGGCAAGAATCCGGTGGGGACGCGAGTGTTCGGACCGGTGGGACGCGAGCTGAGGGAGAAGAAATTCATGAAGATCGTCTCTTTGGCTCCCGAGGTGTTGTGAGCCGAAAGGAAACGATTGCGCGATGGCTATAACGAACAAGAAGAAAAGGGTCCAGGAGGCCCCGAGGGCTCCGAAGCTCCGGATAAAGAAGAACGACACGGTGTACGTGCTTGCGGGCAAGGACCGTGGCGCCCGGGGGCGGGTTTTGTCGGTGGACCCGATAAAGAAGCGCGCGATGGTGGAAGGCATCAACCTGGTGAAGAAGCACCGAAAGGAGCAGAGGAGCGGGGGCGGAGGGATCACCGAGATGCCTGCTCCGATCGATACGAGCAACCTGGTTGTTGTCTGCCCTCACTGCAAGGCGCACATGCGCCCGGCGAGAAAGACCCTCGACAAGACGTCGCAGGGCAAGACACGCAGCTATCACGTAAGGCTGTGCCGCAAGTGCGGCGAGCAGTTGGACCAGGTGTGAGAAAGCAGTACCAGTATGAGGACTGAAGGACATGGCTGAGAAGACGAAGACGAAGGAGAAGAAGAAGAAAGGGGACGGGAAGAAGGCGGAAAGTCCGCCGACCCGTCCGCTGAAGACGCCGCAATCGCGTCTGTGGAAGCGTTACCGCGATGAGATCGTGCCCGCCCTGATGAAGGAGTTCGGCTGGGGCAATCGGTGGCAGGCACCGAGACTCGAAAAGGTCGTCATCAACCTGGGCGTTGGAGAAGCGGCGAGGGACATAAAGCACCTCGAGGGCGCGATGTACGATCTGCAGATCATCACGGGCCAGAAGGCTGTCATTTCGCGTGCAAGAACGTCCCAGGCGGCCTACAAGATACGCACGGGCATGCCCATCGGGACGATGGTGACGCTTCGCGGGAACAGGATGTACGAGTTTCTTGACAAGCTGTTCAGCATCGCGCTGCCGAGAGTTCGGGACTTCCAGGGCCTGAACATGAACTCTTTCGACGGGACGGGGAATTTCACCTTCGGGATAAAAGAGCAGCTTGTGTTTCCGGAGATAGACTACGATGAGATCGACCACGTACGCGGTATGGACATATCGATCGTAACAACGGCGAAGAACGACATGCACGCAGCCGCGCTGCTGCGAGAGCTTGGATGTCCGTTTCGAAGGGAAGCGGGGCAAGGGTAAGAGGAAGCAAATAGATGGCAAAGAAGAGCATGATAGCGCGGAACGAACGAAAGAAAGGTCACCCGACACGTTACCGGAACAGGTGCCGTCTGTGCGGGCGATCGCGTGCATACATCAGACGATTCGGGTTGTGCCGTATCTGCTTCCGCCAGCTTGCTCACGAGGGCGTCATACCCGGCGTGAGGAAGGCGAGCTGGTAGAGGCTGCATAGAGGGACAAACGATGACGCGGCTACGGAAAAGCGGTATAAGGAACGAGAGGAGCAGAGATCACCGATGGTCATGACCGATCCGATCGCGGATATGCTGACCAGGCTCCGCAATGCCACAATGGTCAACAAGAAGACCTGCGACGTTCCGTATTCGAACTTTAAAAAGTCGATTGCGAACGTTCTGAAGCAGGAGGGTTTCATCCTTGGGTACGACATCCGCCTGGTGAACAACCGGAAGATGGTGCGCTTCTACCTGAAGTACGCGAGCGAGAAGGATCCCGTCCTCAAGGGGATGAAACGGGAGAGCGCTCCGGGCAGGCGGAGGTATGTCGGCTACAAGGACATACCCTATGTGTTTGACGGTCTCGGGGTGAGCATTCTGTCCACATCCAAGGGCCTGATGACGGGCAGGGAAGCGCAGAAACGTAAGCTTGGAGGTGAGTTGATCTGTTCGGTGTGGTAAGCGCCCCGAAAGATCGAAGGCCATGTCTCGTATCGGCAACAGACCTATCCCGATTCCGGACGGAACGACCGTAACGGTGGACGGGCTCAAAGTGCAGGCCAAAGGGCGTCACGGAACGCTCAGTCTGGAAGTGGGGCATACCGTATCGGTTGACATTGCAGAGGGGAAAGTGACGGTCAGGAACTCAACCGGGCTGAAGGAGCATCGCAAGTTTCACGGGCTGTACCGTTCGCTTGTGAACAATATCATCGAGGGGGTCAGCGAGGGCTTCACGCGGAAGCTGGAGCTCGTCGGTGTGGGCTACCGGGCGTCGGTGGACGGGAAGGACATAGTTCTGGACGTGGGGTACTCGGATTCGAAACGGGTGTCGATCCCTGAGGGGATCAAGGCGAGCGTAGAGAAAAACACTATGATCGCGTTGTGGGGCATAGACAAGCAGGCAGTGGGTCAGTTTGCGGCCGACATCCGCGCCACTCGTCGGCCTGAGCCCTACAAGGGCAAGGGAATCCGTTACGAGGGCGAGGTTGTGAGGCGCAAGGCCGGCAAGGCCGGAGCGGTCGGACAGGGTGCGTAAGAAGAGCACCCGGTGAAGCAGACATGATGGACGCGAAGAAAAAACGAACGCTGAGGCTGAAAAGGCATCGGCGGCTGAGGAAGAAAGTCCTGGGGACGTCGGAACGCCCGAGGGTGGCGGTATTCAAGAGCCTGAAGCATTTCTATGCGCAGGCGATCGACGACATATCGGGGCACACGCTGGTAGCCGCGTGCAGTCTCACGACGGACCTGAAGGGTCTGGGCGGGAACATCGGTGCTGCGAAGGCCGTGGGGGAGCTGTTCGCGAAGAAAGCCCATGAGGCCGGGATAAAGACGATTGTATTCGATCACGGCGGGTTTGGATACCGCGGCAAGATAAAGGCGTTTGCGGAAACGCTGAGAGCGAAGGGTCTGGAGTTCTGAAACGCTTGAGAGAGTCAAGAAGCAGGAGCGAATAAGTGGCTGAAAAAGAACATGGCGGATACTCACAGGGCCTGAGGAACGCGCCGGCGACCGGTGCGCAGGGCGCACCCGGGCAGAACGATGAGATCATCGAGGTTATCGAAGAGGAGATAATCGAGGAAGTGTCTGAGCCCGCGCAGCTTCTGGATCGGGTGATCCACATCAATCGCGTGGCGAAGGTCGTGAAGGGCGGACGCAGGTTCTCGTTCACTGCGCTGGTGACGATGGGGGACGGGCAGGGGAAAGTGGGGCTTGGGTACGGGAAGGCGAAGGATGTGCTGACGGCGATCAAGAAAGGGCAGGATCAGGCCAAGAAGAACATGATCACTGTGCCGATAGAGAAAGGGACCATCCCGCACTCGGTGAAGAAGAAGTACGGGGCCGCGGTTGTGCTGCTGAGACCTGCGAGCGAGGGCACAGGGATGATCGCGGGCGGCCCGGTGCGAAGCATACTCGAGGTGGCCGGGATTCATAACATTCTGACCAAGGCCGTCGGCAGGACGAACAATCGCATCAATGTCGCCCGGGCGGCGTTTGAAGCTTTGAAGGACTTGAAATCGCTGAAAGAGGTCGAGGCCCGGAGGCGCGCCGGCGGCGAACTGTGAACGATTGAGAGGCTAGAAGGATGAAACTATCGGAGCTTCCAAAGGATCCGGCAACCAGGAAAAAGAGACGGCGTCGCGGACGCGGTCAATCGGCCGGACAGGGTCGGTACAGTGGCCGTGGGAGGAACGGTCAGAAGTCGCGATCGGGCGGAGCCAAACCCAGACCGTTCGCCGGCGGAGCGTTGCCCCTCTATCGTCGCATACCCAAGATCGGGGGATTCAGGAATCCTACTCGAATAGAGTACTTCGGAGTGAACCTGGACGATCTTGCGGCGCTGGAGCTGCCGGAAGGCACGCGAGTAAGTCCGGCGTTGCTGAGGGAGAAAGGGATAGCGGGGAAGCGGGAGGCGCGGGTGAAGCTGTTGGGGCGGGGGGAAATAGTAAGGCCGCTGTCCATAGCGGTGCATGCGGCGAGCAAGAGCGCGGTTCAGAAAGTGGAATCGGCCGGGGGTAGTGTGGAGATCATCAGTCAGCAGGCTGAGCGAGGGAAGAAAGCGTGAACGAGAAGATACTGACCGTTTTCGCTAATGCCATGCAGGTACCCGACCTGCGCCGACGCATACTGTTTGTGTTCGGCATGTTCCTCCTTTTTGTCTTCGGGGCCCACATACCTGTGCCGGGCACGAACGCGGCGCAGCTAATCAGTTTCTTTGAGGGGGGCGACACGGGCGGAAGCACGCTGTTCGCACTTCTTGACGTATTCTCGGGCGGCGCGCTGAAGCAGTTCAGCATATTCGCGCTCGGAGTAATGCCCTACATCAATGCGAGCATCATTTTCAACCTTCTGGTGGTAATCATCCCGCAGCTCGAGGAGCTTCAGAAAGAGGGCGAGTCGGGACGGAAGGCGATCCAGCAGTACGTCCGGACGTCCACCGTGGTCCTGGCGGCATTCCAGGCGGCCGGGCTTCTGACCCTGTTCCGCGGTTACGGCGTGATCTCTTCCGACCTGACGGGTTTCGCCTACGGCTTCAATGTGGCGCTGATAGTCGCCACGATGACTGCGGGAACTTTCCTTCTGATGTGGATCGGGGAACTGATAACCGAGCACGGCGTGGGGAACGGGATAAGCCTGATAATCTTCGCGGGCATCATCTCCAGAATCCCTCTGACCTTTCTCCAGGACCTGAGCACGGCGTACACCAAGGGGGAAGAGGCGGAGGTCGTGAAGACCATATTCCTTTTCGCGCTGTTGTCTGTGGGTATGATCTGGTGCATCACTTTCATGCACCTTGCGGAACGGCGGATCCCGATCCACTACGCGCGAAGGCAGGTGGGGAGACGGTTCTACGAGAGCCACACGCACTACCTTCCTCTCAAGGTCAACATGGCCGGGGTTATCCCGATTATCTTCGCGATATCGGTCCTTCTGATTCCGAGCACGATAGCGAGCGTATTCCAGAACAACCCCAACTCGTTCGCCCAGGGCTTCTATTACATCTTCGGCCAATGGTTCATGAACAGCTGGGCTTACTACGCGGCGTACGCGATCCTGACGATCATTTTCACGTACTTCTACACGGCCGTGACCTTCAACCCGAAGGACATAGCGGAGAACCTGAAGAAGAACGGGGGTTACATCCAGGGGGTGCGACCGGGTCCGAGGACCGAGGCGTATATCAGCCGGATACTGGAGCGGACGACGTTCCTGGGAGCGCTGTACCTGGCCGGGGTGGCGGTGATACCGAGCATTCTGTATTTCTACTGGTTCAGCAACCTGAGCACGCTTAACCTGATCGGAGGGACAAGCATTCTGATCATGGTCGGCGTGGCGCTGGATACGGTAAGGGAGCTGGACGCCAGGCTCACGATGCTGAAGTACGAGAGCGCGCTGACATAGTCGGAGTGCATCCGGCAAATGATTCTGTAGTCAGACCTCACCCCCCCGCCCCCTCTCCACCGGGTGGAGAGGGGGAGCGGGGGTGAGGTGGAAAATCAATTGCCGGATGCGCCCCCTGGACCGCACGGGTTGCGGAATGGGAGCAATATAGTATAATTGATCGTTTGCGCATTGAGCGCCCCGGAGTGCCGGATGTCTCAGGACACGGGGATACGAAAAGAAAAAATGACGCGTTACGTGAAAAGGCTTCTTCTCTTCGGACCGCCGGGCGCCGGCAAGGGCACCCAGGCCGCGGTGATCGCCGAGCGTCTCGGGGTCAAGCACGTCGACACCGGCAGCATTATCCGGGAGAACATCAAGAGCGGGACTCCGCTGGGTGTCGAAGCGAAGGCGTATGTCGAGAAGGGCGAGCTGGTTCCGGACGAGCTGATAATCAGGCTGATCGCGGACCGGCTGAAGAAGGACGAAGTTTCGGAGGGATGGCTTCTGGACGGATTTCCGCGATCGCTGGAGCAGGCGAAAGCTCTGAGCGGGATGGGTCGGAACGGCGGCGAGGCGGTCGAGAGAGTGGTTTTCCTGGAAGTTCCCGACGAAGTGCTGCTGAGAAGGCTAACCAACCGGAGGATCTGTGCGAAGTGCAAGGCTGTGTACAACCTGGTAACGGACATGAGGCCGAAAAAGGACGGGATATGCGACAAGTGTGGAAGCGGTCTGATCCAGCGTGCGGACGATAACGAGGAATCGGTGAGGACGAGGTTCAGGGTGTACCGGGAGTCGACGGCACCGATCGCGGAGTATTACGGGAAGAAGGGGCTGATCGTGAGAGTGAGCGGGGAGGGTCCGGTTGAGGAAGGCGCGGAGCGCATCATGGCCGCCCTGGCGGCGGACTGAGCGTTCCCCGGAAAAGATATGCCGAAAGAAGATGCGATAGAGGTCGAAGGCGAAGTAATCGAGGCTCTTCCGAACGGGATGTTCAAGGTTCGGGTGAAACTCGCGAAAGAGGAACATGATGTTCTGGCGCACATATCGGGGAAGATCAGGATGAGTTTCATCCGGATAGCGCTGGGAGATCGCGTGAAGGTCGAGCTGAGCCCGTACGATCTCAAACGGGGACGTATAGTCTGGCGGTTGAGATAAGGGCGAAAGGATCTGATGAAGATGAAAGTACGTGCGAGCGTTAAGAAGATATGCATCAAGTGCAAGATCATCAAGCGTCACGGACGCGTGATGGTGATCTGCGAGAACCCGCGCCACAAGCAGAGGCAAGGGTGAAGAAGGAGCGAAGTTAAGTGCCTCGTATCGCAGGAATAGACATACCCAGCCGCAAGCGTGTCGAAATTGCGCTGACGTACATCTACGGGATCGGGCTGACGAGATCGCATGAGATACTGTCGAAAACGGGTGTCAGCCCGGACAAGCGAGCGCAGGACCTGACCGAAGAGGAGACGGTGAAGATCCGGGAAGAGATCGATCGGAACTACACGGTCGAGGGTGATCTGAGGCGGCAGGTGGTCGAGAACATCAAGCGGAAGATGGAGATCGGATGCTACCAGGGGCTGAGGCATCGTCGCGGCCTTCCTGTGAGGGGTCAGCGGACGCGGACGAACGCGAGGATCAGGAAGGGCCCGAGGAAGACGGTGGCCGGAAAGAGGAAGAAGGGCAAGTAGGCGAAAAGGGCTTAAGACATGGGACAGCGAAAACGACAAAAGACCGGAAAGCGTCGCGCCAAGCGGCAGGTAACGCATGGAGTGGCGCACATCAAGTCTACGTTCAACAACACGATAGTGACGATCAGCGACCTGGAAGGGAACACGCTGACATGGTCGTCGGGCGGGGCGAAGGGATTCAAGGGATCGCGAAAATCGACGCCGTTCGCCGCGACCCAGGCATCCCGGGACTGCGCCAGGGCGGCGATGGACCTTGGGATGCGCAGAATAGACGTATACACGAAGGGACCGGGGAGCGGACGAGAAGCCGCCATCCGTGCGCTCATGTCGAGCGGACTGGAGCTGGGAATAGTCAAGGACGTGTCCCCCGTCCCGCATAACGGTTGCCGGCCTCGGAAGAGGCGTCGAGTCTGATCGGCCGGAGGAGAAGAAAGTTGTCTCGTCATACAGGACCAGTATGTCGGTATTGCCGACGAGAGAAAACAAAGCTCTTTCTGAAGGGGAGCAGGTGCTTCGGCGTGAAGTGCTCCATGGAGGAAGGACGGAATCCGCATCCGCCGGGAGGTCAGCGTTTCGGTCGACGGCGCGCCTCGTCGGACTACAACAACCAGCTTCGTGAGAAGCAGAAGGCCAAGCGGGCGTACGGCATAAGCGAGCGTCAGTTCAAGAATTACTACGCGAAAGCGTCGCAGAAAAAGGGCGTGACGGGCAACCAGTTGATCGAGCACCTGGAGCGTCGCCTGGACAATGTCATCTACCGTATGGGTTTTGCGGTGAGTCGGGCACAGGCCAGGCAGCTTGTGAACCACGGGCACTTTCTCGTCAACGGCAGGCCGGTGAACATCGCCAGCTACCGGATGAAGGATGGGGACGCGATCGATGTCAAGCCGCAGAAGCGGAAGTCGGCGCCTTTCCAGGAAGTGATCAACCTGAAGCCCGAGGACTGCACGTACCCATGGATTGAAATGGACTATGCGAAGCTCAGGGGCGCATTCAAGCATGCTCCCGAGAAGGGTCAGTTCGACCAGCAGATTCAAGTGAACCTGATAGTTGAGTTCTACTCGCGATAACGGGTACAGAAGGGAACGATTGTTCATGGCCAACATAACAGTAGTCGACAAGGAGTCAGGCGAGGTAGTCGGTTTCGACCGAAACGTCGAGTTGATAGAGCGTCTCAACCAGGTGCGACCGACGATCACGGAGGAGGCGGACGCGACCGAGGCGAACACGTCGCGGTTTATTATTTCGCCGCTGGCGCAGGGATACGGGACGACGCTCGGCAACGCGATCCGTCGCGTGCTGATCTCGTCGATCACGGGCAGCGCGGTGAGTTACATCAAGTTCGACAAGGTTCTTCACGAGTACTCGACAGTGCCTGAGATTCAGGAGGACGGCATCGAGCTTCTCCTGAATTTCAAGTCCCTGGCCGTGCATTTGAAGGGCTCGGACAACTATGCGGTGCTCACGCTAGACGTGCAGGGCATCGGGGAGATCAAGGCCAAGGACTTAAAGCCCAACCCCGACGTGGAGATTCTCGACCCGGAGCTGCATCTGGCGACTCTCACCGACGAGAAGGCGAACCTTAAGGCGGAGATCGGTGTGGCCAGGGGTGTCGGTTACGTGCCAAGTGAAAGACACCGCGTCTCCACCCTGAACCCCAGGTGGGGGGATGTCTCAAGACCCCCGCTCGGCGTGATTGTCATGGACAGCAAATTCTCGCCTGTGCTGAAGGCCAACTACCAGGTTACGAACACCCGCGTCGGACAGGACACCGAGCTCGACAAGCTGATTGTCGAGGTAAAGACGAACGGGTCGATCACGCCCAAGGAAGCCATCAGCGAGGCTGCGAATATTCTCACCAATTACTACAACCTGTTCGCGAGGTTCCCTGCGGACAGGGACAGTTACGAATACGCGATGGAATCGCCTGCGCAGGCCGAGGGTATTCTTGCGCAGTCGGTCGAAATACTCGATCTCCCGATCCGACCGGCGAACTGCCTGAGGAAAATGGGGGTCACAACCATCGGCGAGCTTATCCAGACGCCGGAGTCGGAGCTTCTGAAAATTCGGAACTTCGGCGAGAAATCCCTGAAGGAAATACGGGACAAGCTGGCGCCGATGGGTCTGGAGCTTCCGACAGGCTCGTCACGCCGACGTCGGGGCTCATCGAAGCGCTGAAATGGATGGCCCGGTGAAGTCCGGAGCCGTGTTTACAAATGAGACATCTACATGGTCATAAGAAAATAGCCCGGCCGACGGACCAGCGGCTTGCGTTGCTGAAGACGCAGGCGAAGAGTCTGATCGAGCACGGGGAGATAACAACGTCGAAAGCGAAAGCCAAGGCGCTGGCCCGTTACATGCAGAAGCTTGTGACATGGGCGCGCAAGGGGGATGTCGCCGGTATCAGGGAGATCCGTCGAGAGATCGACGACCGGAAGCTGATCAAGAAGCTTGTGCACGAGATCGTGCCGAAGCTTTCGAAGAGCCGCGGCGGCGAGGTCAGCGTGTTCAACGCCGGGAAGCGTCGTGGCGACGGGGCTCCGCTGGCCGTGATCGCATTCAACGTGAAAGAATGATTGTGCCGTGTGTTTTCGATCGGACGGGTGAATATCGTACATTGCAGCCATGAACCGACCACTGCTCCGTGCCATCCGGGCCACGCTGGCTTATGACGGCAGCGCCTTCAGCGGGAGCCAGCTCCAGAAGGCCGACCGAACTGTCGCCTCGGAGGTCAACAAGGCTCTCGAGAAGGTGCTGGCTCATCCCGTGAGGGTGAGGGTCGCCAGCCGTACGGATGCCGGGGTGCATGCGACCGGACAGGTGATATCGTTCCGGACGAGCTCTCCGAGGACGCCCGGGGAAATCTACCGGGCGCTCAATGGGCTTTTGCCGGGCGACATTCGTGTCACGGAATGTTCCGAGGTGGATTTCACGTTTCACCCGCGATATTCCGCCAGAGGCAAGGCTTACCTGTACCGGATTCTCAGGGCGAAACAGCTCCCGCCGATGTCCAGGGAATATGTCCTGTTCATCGAGGAGGCCAGACGTTTCGATCCCGACGCCCTGGCGAGGGCCGCGGAGGTGTTCGAGGGCGAACACGACTTTCGCAGCTTGTCTCCGCGACTCGAAGATGGGGAGAATCCGGTGAAGACGATATGGCGGGTGCTGGTGACGCGAGATGGGTCGCTGACGGAAGTGAGGTTTTACGGCTCCGGTTTCATGTACCAGATGGTCCGAAGGATGATGGGCCTGCTGGTAGCGATAGCCGAGGGTCGGGAGCCTGAGTCGGCGGCGAAAGAGGCGCTGGAGAGCCCGGTCACGGGAAGTGTGAGATACAACGCGTCGCCGAAGGGCCTCTTTCTGGAGCGGGTGTTTTACACGGACGCGGAGATGGCCGAGGCGATAGGGAAGACGGTCGGGGGCGTGAGCGGATAACGCGGACGACTGTGCTGCTAACATGAGACAGGATTTGCCATCGGCATCGAATAAAGAGTGAAATGATGACACAACTTGTAGGCGCGATATGTGAAGACGGGAAGAAGGTCATTACGGTGTCCGACAGGATGGTCAGCACCGGTGACATGACCTTGATGTTTGAACAGCCGCGCTCGAAAGCAGAACTGATAGCTGCAAGGGCGATTGTCTTGACTGCCGGGACTATCCATGAACCAGACCTTACAAGACAAGCGAGGGTCAGAGCAAGAGGGAAGGACAGGATACTTGAAATGGCCGATGTGTTGAAGGAGCTCTTTCAGGAAATCAGAGAGAAACACATAGTTGATGAGATTTTGAGACCGCAAACAGGCATGAAGTCATTTACTGAGTGGCTTACAAGGCAAAAAAGCATACATGACGCGATTCTGATCAATCTTAGCGACCAAATCTCAAAGTATGAGCTGCCATTGCGCCTCATTCTTGCCGGCGTTGATGAGGAGGGCCATCTCATTATGGTCGGAGACCCCGGCACGTACAGGAGCTTTGACACTCTATCGTATTGTTGCCTGGGGATGGGAGAACGGCATGCGGACAATGTGTTTGCGTGGTACCGGTATTCTAGAGTATTTCCTGTAAACGATGCGCTGTATATCGCATTTGAAGCGAAGAAGAAGGCTGAGATGGCTGGGGGAGTTGGTCAGTCAACGGACATACTCATCATAGACAGCGTTGGCGTCAACGAAGTCAGTCGCGACACCATAGATGCTCTGGAGGAGATTTACAATGCTCGAGAAGCAAAAGCCGAAAGGACAGGGTTTGACAAGCGCATTACAGAGCTTAAAGTACAGACGAACAAAATGGAAGATTCGTCGGATTGAACTGTCTCTCCAGAGGCTGCGCTTCAAGATGCTGCAATGCAGATTTGGGGGCCAGCGAGTTGTTGGCAGATCGTCTGATTGAGCGAAAGGAACGTCGGGTAGCAGATAGGCTGCTGCCGAGATACAAGCGATGGTCAAGACTTTTACACCAAACAAGGCAACGGTCGAGCGCCGATGGTATACCCTGGACCTCGACGGCCTGGTGCTGGGTCGCGCGGCGAGCGCGATAGCGATGGTGCTGTTGGGCAAGCACAAGGCCGACTTCGCGCGGCATGTCGACAACGGCGATTTCGTGATCGCCGTGAATGCATCGAAGATCAGGGTCACCGGGAAGAAGGAGACCGACAAGATCTACTACCGCCATTCGGGATATCCCGGAGCGTTACGAAGCCGCACCTTCGGCGAGATGATGAAGCGGGATCCGAGGCGGGTGATCGAGCTCGCGGTGAAGAACATGCTTCCGAAGAACCGTCTCGGACGGGCCCTCCTGAGGAAGCTGAAGGTTTACTCGAACGAGGCTCCTGCGCACGGGCACGCGGCGCAAAAGCCTGAGCCGTTCCCGGCGTACATCATCGCGAGCAAGGTGCGAGGAGAGAAGAAATAATGCCTGAAGGAACATTCATATGGGGAACCGGCAAGCGCAAGTGCGCGATCGCGCGAGTGCGTCTCATCCGGGGCAGCGGGAAGATCACGGTCAACGGGATGGAAGCGAAGCAGTATTTCCCGCGCGAGAAGCAAATCGAGAAAATAATGAAACCGTTCGAGGTGCTTGGCAAGGCCGCGGATTTCGATATCACGGCGAAGATTCACGGCGGCGGGGTGGCCGGGCACGCGGACGCGCTGAGCCTGGGGATTGCGAGGGCGCTGGTCGGGTTCGACGCGACGTTCCGTGAGCCTTTGAAGAACTCCGGCTGCCTGACCAGGGACGCGCGTATCAAGGAGCGCAAGAAATACGGCCAGAAACGAGCGCGGAAGAAGTTCCAGTTCTCGAAGCGATGAGAAATCGGTATCGGTTGTTGGAGGTCCGTCATCACGCCACCCGTCTCGGGTGGCTTTTTTGTGCCATGCGCGTCCCGCGCGTGGTTCTTAGGTTTTCATTCGTGACAGAAAGGAACCACGGGCAAGATGCCCGTGTTACGTGCCATGCGCGTCCCGCGCGTGGTTCTTAGGTTTTCATTCGTGACAGAAAGGAACCACGGGCAAGATGCCCGTGTTACGTGCCATGCGCGTCCCGCGCGTGGTTCTTAGGTTTTCATTCGTGACAG
>Ga0315294_10002712_pt1 | contig 19282 bp, 19 predicted proteins | sample YL17G13_40_MG_FD_203626 | JGI IMG/M metagenome (GOLD analysis project Ga0315294, IMG submission 203626) | Sediment microbial communities from Yellowstone Lake, YNP, Wyoming, USA - YL17G13_40 | ecosystem: Environmental > Aquatic > Freshwater > Lake > Sediment | place: USA: Wyoming | collected...
CAGGTTTGATGAAGCGGTCGGTCAGTTCAATCGGGCATTACAAATGTCACCTGATTTTTCTGATGCGTATTACAATCTGGCTATCGCACTTAAATCGCAGGGGAAACTTGATGATGCGATTACTAATTATCGGTTAGCGATTCAATTTAACCCCGACTATGCCGAAGCACATCATAATCTCGGCAATGTGCTGGAAATTCAGGGGAAAACCGATGAGGCAGCAGCTCATTATCGCCAGGCGATACGCATCAAACCCAATGACGCCAAGGCACATAATAATCTCGGTATTATTCTTAAGACGCAGGGCAAACTTGACGAGGCGATAAGTCACTATCGTCAGGCTCTGCAAAGCGAGCCGAATTATGCCGAGGCCTGTAACAATCTCGGCAATGCGCTTATTCTGCAGAATAAGCTTGATGAGGCTGCCGGTTATTACCGGCGGGCGTTGGCGATTAAACCTGATTATCCCGAAGCGTATTACAATCTTGGCATTGTGCTGGAAAAACAGAGTAAGTTTCGCGAGGCGGTTGAGAATTATTGTCAGGCCGTTCGCTTGAAGCCTGATTGGCCGGCCCCCCTGAAAAACGCGGAAAAAATTTTGGCCTTGTTTCCTGACCCGAACAGCGAGCTGGCCGACCAAATTCGCAGCCGAATTGAGCCTTACAAGCAGACGAAAAGGCAGTGAATTTTGCCTCGATAACCTGCTTTCTTGTCTGCACCGTGGTTTTTCGATAACATAGTTGCAGGTAAAATTGCTTAAAAACCGGAAAACTAACATCTTGAAGAAATTAGTTTCAAAAAATCAGTTGCTGACAATTTTGGTGATTGTCGTATGCGTTGTTGTCGCAGTAGCGCATTGGCCGGTGCTGTCGGCCAAGGCCTTGTTATTCGATGACGACCTGTTTGTGAACGAGGACAGCCCTTTGGTTCAGAACCCCGGCTGGGCTTTGGCAGGTCGCGCTCTTGCCGAAGTGTTCAATCCCTCGGTTATGGTAGGTTACTATCAGCCCTTACCCGTGATTTCAATAATGGCCGATTGTGCGATGGGCGGCAGCAGCAGCAACCTGTCCCCCTTCCGCCGCACCAGCCTGACGATTCATATATTCAACACCGCTCTTGTCATAGTACTGTTTTATTTTCTGTTCGGTCAGCCGATACCTGCTGCACTGGCCGGCCTGATATTTGGCGTTCACCCGCTCACGGTAGAGCCTGTTGCGTGGATTTCCGACCGAAAGACTCTTCTGGCAATGTTCTTCGTTTTATGGTGTCTTATCTTTTACGTGCGTTTTGCCCAAAAAGGTGGCCGCAAATCCTGCTTTGCTTGTATGCTGATGTATTTATTTGCGCTGATGTCGAAGCCGACCAGTCTGCCTGTCCCCGTATTGATGCTGGTTCTGGATTATTGGCCGCTGCGAAGATTTAACCGCAGGGCGGTCATCGAAAAAATACCGTTTTTCGCTCTCGGCATCGTTTTTGCCGTTGTAACCGCTGTTTCAAACACCCGCAGTCTGGGAATTCCGCTGTCGAGCAGGCTTGAGGGTCCTGCGCAGTTGCTGCGCACTTTTCTGACGGTCTGTTACCTGACCATTTTTTATCTGCGTAAGATATTCTGGCCGACAGGTCTGTCGTCCGTGTATATGCTGCCTGAGCCGATGTTACTATCGAACTGGATTATTTCAGCCTCCGTTTTTGGCACGATTATTTTGATTGCGGGATTGCTTTTTTCTCTTCGCAAGACAAGGGCGTTTCTGGCTGGTCTGCTGTTTTTCTTTTTGGCAATCCTGCCGGTGCTGGGCATTGTCCCCTTTAGCAACTGGGTAGTTGCGTCTGACAAATATGTCTATATGCCGATAATTGGCCTGCTGGCAGTTCTTGCCTGGGCGATAACCTCACTGTGGAAGAGAATCGCTGTGCCGAGAACAGCGTTGATAATATTGTTACTATTTTTGTCGAGCGTCCAGATTTATTGTCTGCGGCGATACCTGTCGCACTGGCAGGATACGGTGAGTCTTTTTGAGCATATGTTGACGCTGACGCCGAATGCGGCGCAGGTGCATAACGACCTTGGTATTGAGCTTCGCTCTCTTGGCAGGAGCGAAGAGGCAATAAGTCATTATCAGCGGGCGTTAAAACTAAAACGTGATTATCCTGAAGCGCATAATAATCTTGGCCTTGTGTTTTATTCTCTCCGCAGGATGAATGAGGCGATAAATGAGTATCGAGAGGCGGTAAGAATAAAACCCGATTATGGTCAGGCATACAACAATCTTGGCGCAGCGCTCAAATCACAAGGCAGGCTTGATGAGGCGGTAGAATATTTTTCGCGTGCTGTTAAAGTTAGGCCTGATTATGCCGAGGCATACGCCAATCTTGGCATCACTCTGGTAGATAAGGGCAGGTCTGACGAAGCAATCAAAAATTTTCGTAAGGCATTGCAGTTAAAGCCCAATTTGGCCGAGGCTCATTGTGGTTTGGCCGGCGTGCTGTCGGAGCAGGGTAAATCAGACGAAGCGGTTAATCATTATCGACTGGCGTTACGCGCAAAGCCTGACTGGCCGGCTGTATTGAATAATCTGGCCTGGATTTTGGCAACAAGCCCCATTCAGAATAAATATGACAGGAACGAAGCGATTACCCTTGCCGAAAAAGCGGTAAAGTTAACAAAATATCAGGATGCAGCGATGCTTGACACCCTGGCAGTGGCTTATGCGGCAGCCGGGCAGTCCGAAAAGGCTGTGGCGACCGGAGAAAAGGCACTTCAGATAGCTTCCGCCGACCCGAACAAACAGTTAGCCGACCAAATCCGCAAGCGACTGGAACTATACAAACAGGTAAAACCTTAATCACCGGGATGATGAAAGAAATGCCGGTGTAGTTTAATTCCGTAAAGCCTGTATGGGCGAGGGGATTCGTCCCATACGGCTTATGAATTTCGGTGAAGCGATTTTCGCCACTTTCATCACCGGCGCAGTCCCTAAAAGGCCTCCGAAATTTACAACGTCGCCGGCCTTTTTGCGGGGTACAGGTATAACTCTTACGCTGGTGGTTTTATTGTTCATTACGCCTATGGAAAGTTCATCAGCGATAATGGCCGATAGTACTTCAGCGGGCGTGTCCCCCGGCACGGCAAACATATCCAGCCCGACCGAGCATACGCTTGTTAAAGCCTCGAGCTTTTCCAGATTTAAAGTGCCGGCCTTTACCGCCCGAATCATACCGGCGTCTTCGCTGACAGGGATGAAAGTTCCCGACAGGCCGCCGACACTGCTGGAGGCCATTGCGCCGCCTTTTTTAACGGCGTTCATCAAAAGCGCCAACGCCGCTGTTGAGCCCGGCAGACCCATCTGTTTGACCCCCATCGCCTCGATTATCTCAGCTACCGAGTCGCCGGCAGCGGTTGTGGATGCCAGCGAAATATCCACTATGCCGAAGTCAACGTTCATCGACTCGGCTATTTCTCTGCCGATGAGTTCGCCTGCACGGGTGATTTTGAAAACAGTCCCCTTGATTACCTCGGATAATTTTGTAAGGTCGCAGTCGGGATTTTGCAGAACGACATTGCGCACCACACCCGGCCCCGATATGCCGATGTTTAGTGAGAAATCCGGCTCGCCAATCCCGTGATGAGCGCCTGCCATAAAAGGATTGTCTTCGGGGACGTTCGCAAAAACTGCTATCTTGGCGCAGCCGATTCCGTTTTTCGACCTCTTTGCCAGTTCTTTGAGTATATGCCCGAATTTGGCCACCGCATTCATATTTATACCCGCTGTTGTGGAGGCCAGGTTCAAAAAACCGCACACCCGTTCTGTCTTTGAAAGCGCCTGCGGAATGGCATTGATAAGATTTTCATCAGCGGCAGTCATACCTTTTTGCACCATTGCACCGAAGCCGCCGATGAAATCGATGTCGGCTTTTTTGGCGGCCTCATCGAGCGCCCTGGCAAATCGCACCGCAGTCATTATTGTGCGAGGCAGCGGCTCAAGCAATATCGAGGCAGGCGTAACGGATATTCTGCGATTGGTTATCGGTATACCATATTTCTGTTCTACGGAGTCTGCGCACTTGTTTAGTAATTTTCCTTTTTCCACGATTCGCTTATGCACGCGGCTGATAAACTTGCCGAGGTTGCGGTCCATACAATCCTTAAGATTGATTCCCAGCGTAACGGTGCGGATGTCGAAATGATGGTCCAGCGTCATCCTTACCGTTTCGAATACTTCCTCGACCGATATTCGCATAATCAAATCCTGTGCATTGCCTTGAAAATATTTTCATCCTGAAGGGTTATATTGAGTGACATTTCCTTTGCCGCCTTATCGAGCCGTTTTTTGATTTTGTTCATATCCGCAGTTGCTTTTGATGTATCGACAGCCATCGTCATTACGAAATAGTTTTCCATAATCTTCTGGTTTACGTCCACGATGTTTATATGCGCTTTGGCCATAATGGCCGCCAGCTTTGCGATTATCCCCACCCTGTCGACGCCCGTTACGGTCATAATGCAGATTTGAGGATTTTGCTTTTCAGCCATTTCTGTTCTCCTGCGGGTTTTCTGCCGGTATTTTACCACTTTATTTGCTCAAGTCGGCCTGTTTTCTCGTGATTGGTCATATCAGCTATCAATGCCGTTATGGTTATAAAACCCTCTGCTATTGCTGTGGTGTCGGAAAGGCGTTCTTCGTCCCTGTGATTGCCGCCTGCCAGTTGAAATACGGTCTGCCCCTGCTCGTTTTTCTGTGATATATAATACTCGTGAAATCCTTCAGTTGACTGCGGCACAACTTTTATCCCTTTCGGTTCGCCTTTTGACAACCACGGTATATTGACGTTTATTACATCGCCGCTTCGCAGCGGCATAAGTTTTTTCAGTATCTCCGCACAGTATTTCGCCCCCTTCTCAAAATCCATATGTTCTTCACGGGCAAGACTCATTGCAACAGACGGTATTTTCAAAAACGCACCCTCCATCGCCGCCGCAACTGTCCCCGAGTAATAAACGTTTATCCCTGCGTTCGCCCCGCTGTTTATGCCGGCAACGACCAGGTCTATCGGCTCTTTGCACAGTTGCATACAGGCCAGCTTGACACAATCCGCGGGAGAACCCTCAACGCTGTAACCGGCAAATTGCCCGTTAATATCGACCTTGTTGCACACAAGAGGCTCAAAAAATGTAACGCTGTGGCTTGTGCCTGACCGGCTGTCTGCCGGTGCGACAACAATCACATCGCCGATTTTTACAAGCTCTTTATATATCGCCGCCAGCCCCGGCGCAAAAATACCATCATCGTTTGTAAGAAGTATCCGCATGTCTCAATTCTCACCTGCCCTTGTTTTACGCCTTTTCCTTCTCGCCATTTATCTGCTCCCATTTTTCAGATCTAAAATTCCCTTAATTTCAAACTTCAACTTGAAATTAATAAAACCTTTGAAACTGCTGTATAAGTTTTCTTTGCAAAACTAAAAACTACTTCATCTGCCGAAGACACCTTTTCCTTGCTGAAGAAATCATCTATTTTCGAAAAAACCAAATCAAAATTTCTTTTCAACTTCCAACTTTCCTCTGGCACTTTCGTGTCTAACAAAATTACAAATAACCTGTTATCTGCCCCGAATCTTTGTGCCCCTTGGTTCTCATACATCCAGACTGCCAAGCCTTTAGGATTTTTTGCTGCATCTTGTATATCATAACCGCGAGGAAGATAAGTAGTCTTCAAATCAAATGGTTGGTCATCAAGGAAAATATCAATGCCTTTTATATTTTTTAAAGTGGGAATGACTTTGGGATGCTGGCTTATATGTTCCTCAATTAAGACTGTCGTCCAGTGATTATACCAGGTACAAATTACGTATGACGTAACATCGCCGTGTAGTTTGGCTTTAACATTGTTGATTAAATCATCATAGCGGACTATTCTTCTTACATATTCAGCTTGAATTTTCTGATCTAATTGCCCCTGAACCACACCCCAGGAAAAATCTTTAACTTTATGTAATTCTCTTATTAAATCTTCATCGCTTATTAAAGCCCTTCTTTCTTTTATCCTAAGGGAATATTGCTGCTTAATGAAAGAATCTATCTTTGCGTCTATATTCTGAATATCAATAAGTCTCTTAATTATATCAGTAGCACCACCAGTATTATTTTGCCCTATACTTCCTGTAAATTCTTTAAGTTTTTTTAATGGTATCGAGCTTAATTTAAGGTTTCTTACTTCTTTTGCGCTAAATAACGGCATTTTTAACCTTTCCCTTTTTAAACAAAAAAATATACTCGTGTTTAAAAATATAGAAACCACCCACCAATGCTCTATACCGCCACAATTCTTTTTGGTTTCGTTTCCCGAAGGTTTCCTCAAAGTTCTTGACGATTATGCTTTTAAGAATGAAACTGTTCTTGAGAACTTCCTGCATTGTCAAAAAACCAAGCGGTATCCATTCCCCTTTGCTGTATTTGTCACCAATCACAAGTGCCAAATAGCGTCCCTTATCGAGGACTTTCGAGGCCTTGCAAACGATTTCGCTCATTATTGCGAGGAAATCGTTGACAGACTTTGCATTTGATAAATCGTGTGGATTATCGCTGAATTTAATGATGTCAAAATAAGGTGGGTGCATAATCAATAGTTGCACAGACTCCCGGCCATACCTTTGCAACAGCTTCTCATAATCCACATTGGCACTGTCGGCTTCAATTACTTCATTGATGGTGTTGAAACGGTTAGGTTCTGAGCGAATCAATTCGTTGGCGTTTTTTACAACCTGTCTTTGCAGTTCAATACCTATGCAGTTTCTACCAAGCCGCTGCGCCTCGATTAGAGTTGTGCCGCAGCCAGCAAATGTGTCAAGAACCCACTCGCCTTTCTTGGTGAACCTTTTCATCATCTGATTTGGTATCTGCGGTATAAAGTTACCCCAGTAGTTAGCCTTGTGGACGCCGGAACTATCTCTTTTGTCGAGAACCCATAAACTGTCAGTAATGATATCCTCGCACTCTTTCCAACGATTGAGGTTCATATCGTTGATATTGTTAGTCCTATGTTCACTTATCGCCTTGGCCAAGCGATGGAGGTAATATCTGCTTCTCTCGAGCGTTTGGGCTTCGATAATCTGCTTAAATTCACCAAACAAGTATTTCTGGTTTATCTGCAAGGTGTCACCATTGATGCCGATATTGAGGAGACCTTCACTGTCGGCTTTGAAATAGGAAAGCGACGATTTGAGTTTGAATATCGACTCGCGGAGTGCAGATAGAGTATTTTCTTTCAAGGCTGCTTCGATAAGCTCTAACAACTTTGGTTTGTTAGCAATTATGACCTTATCGGCACCTTTGAAGTCCATTTCCTTAAACAACACATTTTCTTGTTTCGTCCGAACCATATTTTCAACAGGCTCAACCTCACACTACCCAAAACCGCAACTGAATTTCACCGCCCTATTTTACCCGCAAATCCATTTCCCGCAAACTAAAAAACGCCCCCTGGCGTCCTGAGCGCAGTCGAAGGATCTATCCCCTAAACCCTATCCCCTCTCCCATTTTTTTCTTGATTTTTGCCTGAAAATATGTTAAAATACCCCCAGTTTGCCAGTAGGCAGACGTCAAACCGCCCAGTTTACCGCGCCATCTTTATGATGGCGGGTAGGACAAGTTTTCAGGGTTAGCAAACCCAAGTCAAATAATCATTAATAAATAGTAAATAGTCAATCGTCAATTGCTAACGGTCATTAGTAAATAGTAAATTCTCAAACTGATTGTTTTTGACGGCATAATTTGCGTAACTACTTTGATTGAAAGAAGATAGCGTAATTTGTCATTCCTGCGAAAGCAGGAATCCAGTTCTTTTATTTACTGTGTAAATCCGTGTTAATCCGTGTCTAAAAAAAATTGGTCAGTTCAAGTAAATAGTCAATTGTAAATAGGAAATTTCAAATGTCTACAGAAGCCCAAATCCTCGCCAACCGTCTTAACGCTCAAAAATCAACAGGCCCCTGCACTATCGAAGGCAAGGCCGTTGCCTCTCAAAACTCCGTCAAGCACGGCCTATTGGCCGAACAAGACGTAATCAACTCCGAGAGTCCTGCCGATTTCGACCTCTATCGCCGGCAGTTACTCGACGAGCTAAGCCCCGTCAGCCCGATGGAATCCATCCTCGCCGAACGCATCGTTACTCTCTCCTGGCGATTAAAACGTGCTGGACGCTTCCAGAACCAGGCCATCGACACCTTAACCGCAGACCAGACCCACAGCCCATTAGCAAAATTCACTCAATCTCTGTCTTTCAAAAATCTGAACCAGTCGCAGACCGCCCCCTCCGACTCACCTGACCATTTGGCTCTCGGCCGTTTGGCCGTAAAAGATTTCGCAAATGCAAAGGTCCTCGACCGCCTCCTGATGTATGAACGCCGGATTGAAAATAGTCTCTACAAAACGCTCCTCGAGTTTCAACGCCTCAATATCGCCAAAAAACTCAACGCTGGATTTTAGATGGTGAATCAATCAAAAATGCCTGCCCTGCGTAGCCCACAGGGCGAAGAAGGGATTAATTATGCGAAACGAACCCAATTTCCGGAACACCAAAAATGAACTTAACCCATTATAGTACAAATAGATATGACAATAATTCAGGCCTTTTGACGATGCAAAAACGAAGCCAAACGAACCCAATTTTAAGCGTAACCTTGCAAAATTGGGGTATCACGACTAAGCACAGTTGAAGGGAAAAGTTTCTAAATATACAATAGGCCATTATGGAAAAATATGTGTCGAATAAAAAGACTGTTGTGATGAGCCGTGACGAGGTTCGGGCGTTTGATGCCTGGGCGATAAATACGCTTGGCATACCCGGCGTGGTTCTGATGGAAAACGCCGGTCGCAGTTGCGCGGAGTTGATTAAAGAAAAACTTAAGTCTATTGCTAAACCTGCGGTCTGTATATTCTGCGGCACCGGCAACAATGGCGGCGACGGCTATGTAATCGCCAGACACCTTCTGAATAGTAGTTTCAAAGTTGTTGTGGTTATATGCGGCGACCGCAGCAAAATCAAAGGCGATGCAAAGATAAACCTCGATATTTTGGAAAAGCTCGGTCAGCCGATTAAAATGCTGGATTTATCCGCCAGACGTGCGGCGGATTTAATCAATAGTGATATTGCTGCACAGGTCAAAAAACTGGCAGGCGATGCAGATATGCTTGTCGACGCACTTTTCGGCACTGGATTGAGCAAGGTAGGGTGGGGTCACAACCCCACCAATTCTTCTGGGACGAGTGGGCCGTTAAGCAGCGAATATAAACAGTTGATAGAAAATATAAATGCCCTTAATCGCCCTGTTTTAGCGGTGGATATACCCTCCGGCCTGGATTGTGACACCGGCCTGCCGCTCGGCGCAGCTATAAGGGCTGACTATACTGTAACCTTCGTGGCAATGAAAAAAGGTTTTTTGGCCGCCGAAGACGTGAATAAGTACACCGGCGAGATTTTTGTCGCTTCAATCGGTGTTGAGCCGACGACCGCCAACACAGCAGGATAATACCGCAAATTAAAATGCACCGGGCCTGTTTGCCAGCGTCTTATAGCCTGTCAGATATAAAAATCTGTCGTAGTTAAATATTGGTATGCCGAGCTTGCCAGCCTGGTTTTGCGATTCTTTGTAACGTTCAAACCTTTTTAACGAGTTTTCATACCGTTCCATCGCTGTGGGGTCGGCTTCTGTCTCCTCGAAAGTCGGTTTCTTGCGAATTTCCGGCATACTGCCGAGCAGCAAAAAGTCCGTATGAATGGTAATGGCGTCTTCCACCGTGCCTCCCCACTTTTCAATCAGCGCTTTTAATTTCTCGGTCGCATCGAAGTCAATGTCTCCATTGCTGTCGAGGTCAAAATCGCCGGCAATCACGAATGTGTTTGGTCTGGTACTGTCCCAGATTAAGTTCGCTATAGTGTCATTTTCTATAATTGGATTTTTGCGTTCCGAGCTGACAATCCGTGCGATGGAAATCTTGTCCTCAACGCTGTATACCTCGATTTCAGCCTTGCCCTTGCCGTCTTTCGGAATAGGTGCGCTTTTGTCATAAACTGCAAAGGTTAAACCTCTGTATATGTGGTCATTGCTTCCGAGGTTTATATGCACGATTTTTTTCTGGGCATCGACCAGCAGGATTTTTCCGTCCGGCTTAAATGCCGCAACCTCGCTGTCCGGCGGCGGCACCACCTTCTCAAGCTCCTTATTCACCGAACTCACTTTGGATTCGGTCATTTTTAGTTCCGCCTGTGTCTTCAGCAGTTGCTGGTCAAGCAATTTGCGGTTTTCTTTCTCCTGGTCCAGTTGAGTCATAAGGGTTTTGACTCGCTGTTCTGAAGTTTGCTCAAGCAGGGCCTTAAGGTCGTTGTAGTCCGTTGTGATTTTATTAACCTGCACCTCGTATTTTTCTTTTTCAGCCAGCAGTTTCTGCTCTTTTTCCTGATTTATTGCCGCCGCATCATCGAATCGCTTTTGCAGGTCGGCAAGATTTTTCTGCATAGCGAGTTCTGAATTCGTGGCGATGTCCAATCTTTTTTCTAATTTTTCAACTATCCGTATAAGTCCGGTATTGGCATCGATAGCCCCTATATCAACATTCTGTTGTTCCGTTTTTTCCGGTTTGCTCTGATAACCTTTCACAACATCTTCAGGCGTGGGGACAATAAACAGTCCCGCAATCTCTTTTTTATCGTTGTAAACTAATTTTACGTCAAGGTTGCCTTTCTCGAATTCGCAGGTAACGAAAGTAACATTATATTCCAGTTCTTTTTCCTGCCGAGACCCGAGTTGCTTCTTAAAAGCTCCTGCCTGCTCAATGGTTGCTTTCCACACTTCACCAAGCTTTTCAGCGGTCAGGCCAGCCTTCATTGTTTCATCAAAGCCTTCCGTTACCTTTTCGAAATCTTCCTTAACTAATAATTCAACGACCTCATTTTTTGGGGTTTCCGCCGGTTTGGCCTCTTCAGCAGTTTCTTTGGCGGCGGGGTATTTTTGAACCAGCTTTGCCAGCATTTCTTTATATTGCCGCTCGGCTGTCTGGGTTTTTACTTCGGCGGAGGTTTCTTCTACGGGAGGGCCGATTATCATTGCTGTAGCATCGTCCAGATACTCAATCATTGAGCCGAGCCTGCTCTTAGTGCCTTGCTTTGCCCCTACTATAGAGCCGACGGCCTGTTGTTCCCTGGAAGTGGCCAGGTCATTTAGCTGATTTTGCAGGGTGGCGGTCTTGTTTTTGCTGTTTTCAGCCTGGATGTAGAAAACAACGGCTGCGGCGGCAGCGGCGACAAAAAGAGCAACAAAAATTATCAGGGTATATAAGCCGGTACTGCTTTTTTGCATTTTGCCTAAAGGCATTATAAGACTCCTTATAGAAAATAGGTTACTTAGGCTATTTAGACCGTATATTATCGTCTAAAAATGATTTAGAGTCAATAAAAAAAGCGTAGTTTGTCGTGGGTTTGTATAGCCGGTTTTTTGTGGGGTTTTGGTAATATGGGCAAGATTTAACGATTGTAGGGGCTGGAAAAAGTGTGAAAAAGTGAGAAAAAATGCGAAAAATTTGGAAAAAATGCGAAAAATGTGTGCGAAATTGCGAAAAATAGTATCGTTTTGGTGAATTTTGTAGCGTTTTGGGGACACTTTACAGAAATGAAAAAAGTTCGCAAAAAAAATCTGATTTTAACCATCGCTGGTATGAGATTTGCGTATGAGGGGTGAAAAAGTTTTGAATGTAGGTTGATGGTCATAGGTAAATTGGTAGTTTGAATCACAATCTTTCCCCTGCTTTTTCGTTCAGTTCAGAAAATATTATAACACAAAAGCGATGAAAAATCAAGAGGAAATTTTGTTGAATCCGCCTTCGCTTTTCGAGCTTCCACCTACGCTCTTTGAGCTTCGGCGGACAGGACGGCGGACAAGCCCGCCATACGGAGCGGCGGGTAAAAGTTGGGTGATTTTGGGGGCGGGGGAATTTAGTATTTTCTATTTACGATTTACTATTGGGGAGAATTTGCAATTTACAATCGACTATTTACGATTTACTATTGTTAAAGTTACGGAAGGACTTGGGCTAAGATTAGCGGGAATTTTGCAGAAGAAAAGAAGGAAGAAAACCAAGATGAGGAAACAGGCGAATAAGGGCACAACCAAAGCAGGATACATTAACGAAAATGGACAAAAGAATTTGGGTCGAATTGAACCGCCACGAGTGGGTACCGATCACGACCAATACATTCACGTCATAAATTGCACGAGATGCGGCGTGATATACGGCTCAAATGGTTCTGACATCTTTCAAAGGAAATGCCCTAAATGTCAGAGAGGAGCAAAAGGCCCGAAGCTTTTAATAAGTTAAATTAAGTGCAACTGTCTAAACTCGCCGTCCGCCGAAGCAGAGAAAGTTAAACATTTTAGCAGGAGGTATTATGGGAAAGAGAAGATGTCTTTTAGTTTTTGGTTTGATGGTGGTTTTGGCAGTAACTATCCTTGTAATTTCGGGATGCAACCATAGTTATTCGGAGGGCAAACATAACTACAAACCCAAGGAAGGATATGTGCCAGATGAAAAAACGGCAATACGAATAGCAGTGGCGGTGTGGATACCGATTTATGGTGAAAAGCAGATTGAGAAGGAAAAGCCGTATCAGGCCAAGTTAGACAAGGGCGTTTGGATAGTAGAAGGGTCACTTCCAGAGGGTATGACAGGCGGAGTGGCCATTGCTGAAATTACAAAGGGCGATGGATGTATTCTGAGAGTAAGCCACGGAAAGTAACCCCAGTGAGACGTCGCAGGGGCAACGCCGATGAAATGCCCTGATGGGATAGTACACGACACATCCCACAGGGTAAACTATCGCATTTCACCGGCGTAAATTAATATAACTTTTCATCATATAGTCTGGTAAGATGGTTTTATGAATAAGTTTTATTATGTGTATGTTCTGCAATCGGAAAAAGACCATAAATTTTATATTGGTTGTGCGAGCAATATCAAAAAAAGATTAGAGGAACATAACAGCGGCCAAGTTTCGACGACAAGAAACAGGCGGCCATTAAAACTAATTTACTGGGAAGGATGTCTAAATCAACAAGATGCAGCCCGTCGAGAAAGATATCTGAAGACAACATGGGGCAAGAGATATATAAAAAGCAGATTAAAAGAATACATCACGGCTAAATACGCCGTCGACAAGGCCGGCGGTATGGGGTTGTGAAGTGGTGCCGGAGGCCGCCGAAACGGAGAACAGTAGAGCAGTTGAACAGTTGAAACCAATAGGGAATCCGCAATAAATCCGCCTTCGTTAAAACTTCCGCCTTCGCCGAGGCTACGGCGGACAGGACGGCGGACAAGTTGCGGGGCTAAATTTTTTTTGAGATTGCCACGTCGGCCTTCGGCCTCCTCGCAATGACGCTGGTCAGGGGTGAGGGTTATCAGGCGGGTTTTTTGGCCGGGGGCAGGCGGACGGTGTCGTAGTCCCTGATGGTGAGCCATTTTGTGGCGCCTTTGATGTCGGGTGTGCCGATGACGCGGACGAATTTTCCGGCCATTTTTCGGCCAAGCTCCTTGCCCTTGACGTTGAGGGTAATCTGATAAATCATCGTTCTGTTGACCAGCAGTTTGACTTCTGAGAGCTTGCCGTTCCTGTCGGTAATTTCGATGACGGTGCCGCGAGCGACAATTTCTTTTGAGGGTGTCCTGGCAGGGACTTTTGGGGCCTGGTTGGGGTCTTGTTTCGGCGGATTCGGGGCTTGATTGGGGTCTGTCGAGCTTGCGCTGTCGACAAAGACCAGCAGGGCGACGATGACTATTATTGCAGCCAGGATTTTAATAAGTCTGTTCATTTTTAGACACGGATTTACACTGTTTATAAAAAACGGAACAGTTTTATTACTAATATCGTCAAATTCGGGCTGTTTTTTGCATTGTTTAATTATTTTTGGCATAAAAAAAGAAAACATCGAGAAGCGTCTTGATTCTCGATGTTTTCCGGAGGGGAGAAAAGTTTTTCTGCCAACTGATTTATCGGCGATTAGATAATTGCTACTTTAATATAAAAACGTTTTTTGTAGGGTCTGATAAAATATGCGATTTTGAGAATCGGCGGTAAAAGGGGGGCTGAATATTGTTAATCGAGGGTCATCGGCTCGCCTTTTCGGCTGTGCTGACGATAAATCGTGATTCCTTTGCAGCCAAGCCTGTAGGCCAATATGTAAGCCTTTTCGACATCGGCTGGGGCGGCTTTTTCGGGGAAATTTATGGTTTTGCTGACGGCGGCGTCGCAATGCCTCTGGAAGGCGGCCTGCATAAGTATGTGCCATTTTGGGTTGATGTCGTAGGCGGATTTGAAGATTTTTCGGATTTTGGGGGGGATTTGAGCGATTTTTTGGATGCTGCCAGTTTTAATGATTTGTTTTTCGAGGTTTTCGGAGTAAAAGCCGAGTTTTTGGGCAGTTTGTTTGAAGATGGGGTCTATCTGGAGCAATTTCATACCTGCCAGGATCTGTCGGGTAAAGACCAGCGAATAGACCGGCTCAATACCGCTGGAACAATCGGCGACGATGCTGATGGTGCCGGTGGGGGCGACGCAGGTAATGGAGGCGTTGCGGACTTTCTCTTTTGTTCGCCAGGTGCTTTGGTCCCAGTTGGGGAAAGGCCCGCGCAAATCGGCAAGCTCGCTGCCGGCGGAGCGGGCGTTTTTGTTGATAAAGCTCATAATGGTTTCGCCGAACCTGACAGCCTGCTGCGAGTCGTAGGGGACGCCGAGCATATAGAGGCAGTCTGCAAAGCCCATAACGCCGAGGCCGATTTTTCGGTTGGCCTGCGCCAGGCGGGCGGTGTCTTTGACCGGATAATTGCAGGCGTCGAGGATATTGTCGAGAAACCGGACCGCCAATTTGGTGGTATCGGCCAGGGCGGGCCAGTCAATATTCGGTTTTCCTTTGGCGGCGGTTACGAATTTTGCGAGGTTGATGCTGCCGAGCGTGCAGGCTTCATAGGGAAGCAGGGGCTGCTCGCCGCAGGGGTTTGTCGCTTCGATTTGACCTAATGAAGGCGTTGGGTTGTCGCGGTTTATGCGGTCGATAAAGACCAGGCCCGGCTCGCCGGTTTTGTGTGCGCAGCGGACGATTATTTTCCAGATATCGGCGACGGTGTAAAATTCATTCTTTTTGTGAGGCGGCGGGGTATTATTTAATTTATACAGGTCTTTTATTGTATAGGTTTCGATGTTGAGTTTGCGGGGAAGCAGATAAAGCTGGTTTGTGCGGGGATTTATTACGGTGTGAAGGCTGCGTGGGGATTTGAGCAGTTTTTTCATCCAGTTATCGGTAATTTTTACGGAGACGTTGAAGTTGGTAAAGGCGACGAGGTTTTGCTTGGCGTAGAGGAATTTGAGGATGTCGGGATGTCCGACGCTCATCATCCCCATATTTGCGCCGCGGCGGAAAGCGCCCTGCTGGATGGCATCGGTGGTCTGCGAGAAGACGCGCCAAAAGCTGATTGGGCCTGATGTAGTGCCGCCGCTGGAGGCGACGCGGTCGCCGGTGGGTCTTAACCTGTCGAAGGAAAAGCCTGTGCCGCCGCCGGCTTTTTGAATCAGTGCGGTCTGCTTGATGGCCTCGAAGATTCCTTCTATGCTGTCTTCGATGGGCAGGACAAAGCAGGCGCTTAGCATACCGCTTGGCCGATTGGCGTTCATAAGGGTGGGGGAATTCGGGATGAATTTCAGCGAGGCCATCAGGTCGTAGAATTTTTTATGCCACTGTTTGATTTGGCCGGTGTCGGCGCCGTATCGGCCTTCGATGTCGGCGACGAGGGACGCGACTCGGCTGAAAAGCTGGCCGGGCGTTTCGATGCAGTTGCCCGCCTCATCTCTTATCAGGTATCTGTTTTGCAGAACGGTTATGGCGTTTTCGCTGAGGACAGGTTCATCGCCGGGCGGTGGTATTGGTTTATAGTTGGCCATAAGACCCCGAAATAAAAACTGCGTTACAGTTTTTTAATCCATCTGTGCCTGAAGATTTCGCGTATGCGTTCGGTGAAACGAAGGCCGAGACGCTGGGTGCTGGTTTTAAATTCGGCCCGCTGCAAATCGGCGGAGGTTGGTTTGGGTTGCGATTTGCCGAATATGGAGGACAGCATCCCCATAATAAAACCGAGAACCGAGCTTTTGTCAGTCCTGACAGACATAATAATAAACAAATTATCTTTGCACGGCGAGTTTCAGATTAGCGAGTAATTGCTCGCCGGTCCTGCTTATTGTACCCGATTTTTCGAACAACTGGCGCCTGTCGAGGATTTCCGGCTTTGCATCATAATATCTCTGCACCGCACCGATACCGCCTTGTGCGGCGCCGGCGGTTTTATAGCTGCCATCGAGGAGCCATCGGCTGATTTCGTCATCATACTCGGCAGGATAAATTATGGCTGTTACGAATTTATCATCCGCATATTTGGCCAGATGCACTTTGGCGCGGCAGGGAGGCGCAATTCTGACGGCGAGACTGGTAAGCTCTTTGAAATCCCGCCGGGCGGTTCGTTCATCCTGTGAGTAGAAGAACATTCCTGCCTCGAGCTGAAAGATTTCCGGACGGACGCCTTTTAATTCAAGCCTGCCGTCGGGGTAGGCTTTGTGGATTTTATAAACCTTGCAGTCTTTGTATTTTTCACTTTCCAAGAGTTCGGTAACTTCCTGAGCGGTAAAGCCTACGCCGCAATGGTCGCCGAAGTCGAAGACATACAGGCCGATGTATCTTTCATTATCTTGTAGTTTCGGTAACTTCATAATTTATTCAACTTTCAGCCGGGCGAAACGACGTTTTCCGACCTGAATGGTCATACCGTTTTTGGGTGTGATTTGTTCGTTAGGGTCGGAGATTTTTCTGCCATCGATTTCGACGCCGCCCTGCTTTATGATTCTTTTTGCCTCACTGCCGCTGGGGACAAGGCCGCAATTGAATATGAGTTTGCTTGCCATAACCGGGTCGGCGGCTATTTTGATTTCCTCTATTTCGTCGGGCAGTTGGCCCTGTGCGAATATCTTGTCGAATTGTTCGGCGGCGGCATCGGCGGCGGCATCGCCATAAAATTGCGAGACGATGGTCTTGCCGAGCAAAACTTTTGCCTCTTTGGGGTGAGTTTTATTCGGGTTGACAAGCTCGGCGATTTTCTCGGCGGGCAGGTCGGTCAGGAGCGTGAAGTAATTTTCCATCATATCATCGGAGATGCTCATAACCTTGCCGAACATATCGTTAGGCTCATCCGTTACGCCGATATAGTTGCCCTTCGATTTGCTCATTTTTTCTTTGCCGTCGAGGCCGACAAGGATGGGCATAGTGATTACGACCTGTGTCGGCTGGCTGTAGGCACGCTGGATGTCCCTGCCGACAAGGTTGTTGAAGGTCTGGTCAGTGCCGCCAAGCTCGACGTCGCTTTTTACCACATAAGAATCGTAGCCCTGCATAAGGGGGTAGAGGAATTCGTGGGTGTAAACGTCGATGTCGTTCTGGAGGCGTTGTTTGAAGCTGTCCCGCTGGAGCATTTGTGCGACTGTTTTTTTGGCAGCCAGTTGAATCAGCTCCATCAGGGACATTTTTTCAAACCATTTGCTGTTGTATCGCACCTCCAGTTTGTCGGCGGAGGTGTCGAGGATTTTGCCGGCCTGGTCGAAATATGTTTTTGCATTTGCCTCAATTTGTTCCGGCGAGAGCATTGGCCGGGTGGTGTTCTGGCCGGTTGGGTCGCCGATACGGGCGGTGTAGTCGCCGATAATCAGGACGGCCTTGTGGCCGAGGTCCTGAAACTGGCGCATTTTTCGCAGGACGACCGTATGGCCGAGGTGTATGTCGGGGCTGGTAGGGTCAAGGCCGAGCTTGATTCGCAGTTGGCGGGATGTTTTTTCGGCGTCGGTGAGCTTCTGGGAAAGTTCAGCCTCAGTGAAAACCTCGATTGTGCCGCGTTTTAGTAACTCGATTTGCTCTTTCATTGTTATGTTCATAAGGTTTTACCTGTAAATCGGCAGGATTATATGCGATAAGCGGGAAATAAGCAATAAAAAGAGCGAAGTTGCGTAAGCGTTTATTTCCCTGCGATGCCGCCTGATATGATAAAGGTCATAGCTTCGGAACTGTCGATGTTGAGGGGCTGAATGGCTTCTTTCGGGACGATGAGGAGATTGCCGGCGAAGTTGTATGACTGCGGCAGGTAGACGGCTGCATAGCCTGGCAGGTTTAGTTTTTGCAGGTTTTCCTGAGTAACAAAGCCGACCAGTTTTGCACCGCCGGCGCCGGGCAGGGTTACCGTGACGGGTTTGTCGAATTTTTTCTTTTCGCCCGCAAAGGCCTCAACAAGGTCTTTGATTGAATTATACAGCATCTTTACCATTGGCAGTTTCGAGAAGATTTTTTCGACGGCCTGGAAAAATTTTTTGCCGATGACGCCGGAAGCGATAAAGCCGATGATAAGTATCAGCAGAGCGGTGACCGCGAGTCCCAGGCCGGGGATGTTTATTCCGAAGAGACTGCGAAACAGGAAGTCCAGCCGTTCAAATGTCCAGACAATTATGAAAACCGTTACGGCAATCGGGACGAAAATCAGAAGGCCTTTTAAGAAGTAGTTAAGCAATTTTTTCATTTTATTCCCCTTTTCTGAGCGGTTGTTTCGTATATTTTGTTGCGATACGCAAATATAGTATAACCGCGGCGAGGAGAAAGGCAAGACATATTGCTTTTGTCTGTTGGTCTGTCAGCAGGTGCCAGAAGGGTCTTATTTTGGCGGGCCAGAAGAGACGGACGTCCCAGTTGGCGGGTGCATCGATGATGACGTGCAGCCAGATGCCGAGGACGCCGGAAATAATCATTTTGGGCAGGGTTGTCTGGTACGGCAGGCGGATTAACCGCATTATTTTTCCGAAGATATTCCGCAGCGGATAAGCAAGCAGTCCCCAAGCGGCACCTGCTGCGGCGCCGATAAGGAGATTATGGACGTATCGGTGGACAGGCCAGCCGAGGCCGAGCAGATTTATGACCAGCACTTCGATGTCGACTACGACATTTGCCAGCAGGAGAACGGGGAGGTCGATGTATTTTCTAAAGGCCAGCCCGAAAAAAGCACTCGGCCCAAAATGATAAGGCGTAAAAGGCATAAATTAGCCACTTGAACCAGAAGGAGTTTCGTATCTATCTTTTCTATCAACCAATGCCTCTATACATTTTCGTCTATGGCCTTTGAGAATGATAGAGAGCACAATTACTGTGAACAGAAGCGTACTGT
>Ga0315294_10002713_pt1 | contig 19281 bp, 4 predicted proteins | sample YL17G13_40_MG_FD_203626 | JGI IMG/M metagenome (GOLD analysis project Ga0315294, IMG submission 203626) | Sediment microbial communities from Yellowstone Lake, YNP, Wyoming, USA - YL17G13_40 | ecosystem: Environmental > Aquatic > Freshwater > Lake > Sediment | place: USA: Wyoming | collected...
ATCCCACACCATTCGCGCTGTGGCGATTGCCTCGTTAGCCGCCGGCCAAAGTATTATCCGCAGCCCGCTCGCCTCAGAAGATACAAAGGCGGCGGTTCTGTGCTACTGTGCATTAGGCGCACAGATTAACACATCCGACCCTAATCTGTGGAAGGTAACGGGCACAGGTGGCAAGGTTACGCCCCCAAAAGAAATCATCGATGTCCTCAATTCCGGCACGACACTGCGTGTCGCAATGGGTTCGGCCGCTCTCGCACCGCCCGGCCAAACTATAACCTTCACCGGCGATGAGCAAATCCAGTCCCGCCCTATCGGCCCTTTAATGGACTCACTCGGCCATCTCGGAGCAAAATGTGTAAGTCTTAGAAATAACGGCAAGGTGCCTGTCGAGGTTACAGGAAAGCTCGTCGGCGGAAAAACCGCCATCGCCGCATTTACAAGCCAGTACCTATCGAGCTTACTTTTGTGCACGCCCCTTGCAGCTAAAGATACCGAAATAGATGTTACCCTACTTAACGAGCCCGGCTATGTGCAAATGACCCTCGACTGGTTAGACAAGCAGAAAATAAAATATGAGAATCAGAACCTTCGCAAATTCAAAATCAAAGGCAGCCAGAGCTACAAATCCTTCGATGATGTAATCCCCGCCGACTTTTCCAGCGCCACATTCTTTTTGTGCGCCGCTGCATTATTCGGCGACGAGGTAACCCTGTTAGGACTGGATTTTTCAGACAGCCAGCCGGATAAGGCCGTGGTCAATTACCTAAAGGTGATGGGGGCCGATATCAGCATCGGGCCGGATTCAATAACGGTCAAAGCTGCCCCGCTCAAAGGTGTTGAAATAGATATGAACCAAACGCCGGATGCCCTGCCCGCCCTGGCCGTTACCGCAGCTTTCGCAGAAGGAACAACCAAGCTATTAAATGTCCCGCAGGCGAGAAGTAAAGAAACCGACCGAATCAAATGTATGGCCGAAGAACTGAAAAAAATGAACGTCGATGCCGAAGAATTACCCGACGGCCTTATAATACGCGGCGGTTGCGAACCCCGCCTGAAAGGCGGGGCTAAATACTTAGCCCCCCGTTTCACGGGGGGGTTAGTTCTTGACGGCAGAAGCGACCACCGAATCGTAATGGCCCTGTCGCTGGCAGGACTGGGACTCGATAAGCAAATAACCATTGACACCGCCGAAGCAATGAGTATCACATTCCCCAATTATGTGGAACTAATGAAAAATCTCGGTGCAAAAATGGAAGTGGATGATTAACAAACCACCATAGATTGGATGCAACTATAATACTCCCCGAAATTCAGACCAGCATATAAGGTGGTAAGTTGTGGTATAGTTCTATCAGAAACAGGCATGGAAAGGAAACAGAATTATGGCACAACGAAGGAATTTCGGGACGGCCTTCAAGGCTAAAGTGGCAATCGAGGCTATCAAGGGCGAAAAGACCATAAACGAGATAGCCTCTCAATATGAGGTTCACCCCAACCAGGTCAGCCAGTGGAAAAAACTCGCTCTTGATGTGTTACCCAAAGCAATGGCGGACGGTAGAACCAAAGAGGTTCGAGACAGTAAGTATCTGGATGAGGAAAAATTACACCAGAAGATTGGGCAGCAGGTGGTAGAGATTGATTTCTTGAAAAAAAAGTTGCGACAATTGGGGTTACTCAACGAGTAGAGATGATAGACAAGGCACACAGTCAGTTGAGCATCCGCAGGCAATGCGAGCTGCTTGGCGTCAACCGGGCAAGGCTTGTATTATCGCCGGCTTGCGGCGTTATCGCAGACGCTTGAGGTTATGGACTGGATAGACCGTGAGTTTACCGAGCATCCCTTTACCGGCGTTGACCGCATGGTGGAAGTTATCTGGCGTGAACATGGGGTCGTTATGAACCACAAACGGATTCGAAGATTGATGCGAAATATGGGTTTGATGGCCATTTACCCCAAACCTCGCACGACAGTGCCGGTGGCGAACCATATCAAATATCCGTGCCTTTTGCGTGGACTTGAGATTAATCATCCGGACCAGGTATGGTGCTCGGATATTACGTACATCCGACTTCAACATGGGTTCATGTACCTTGCGGCGATAATGGATTATTTGAGCCGGTATGTCCTCTCGTGGGCGGTGTCGAACAGTCTGGAGTCACTGTTTTGTCTGGATGGGTTGGATGAGGCGCTGCAAATATTGAGCCCTGAAATTTTTCATTCAGACCAGGGCAAGCAGTATACCAGCAGTAAGTTTGTGGATACGTTGAAGGATAATAGCATTCGCGTCAGTATGAGCGGCAGAGGCAGAGCGTTTGATAATATACTGGTTGAGCGTTTATGGCGGACGGTGAAATACGAGGAGGTGTATTTGAGAGAGTATGCGGATGGGCATGATTTGATACGGTCGTTACGAAGATATTTTGATTATTACAACAATCAGCGTCCGCACAGCAGCTTGGGCTACCGGACGCCGGCGGAGGTGTATTTTGAGGGTCGAGATTCGCATAAAGCGTTACAACTTACACCTTATACAGAGCAAAAAATGGTCTTGACAATGGGTAGGGGTTAATCTGAAGTAGAAATAAATTTAAGGTCATATGCCGAGTGGGACACAACTTCCATAATCCCATGCGTCATGCTGTTCTTCACATCTCTTTCGCTGTAAACGCGATGTTTAAGTGAAAGGATGACAAAAATGTAGTCTGGATCTTCAAAATATTCACTTCTAATCCGAGCATAAGAAGTTATATTTGGACTGCGTCCAGAGGTCTTGATATCCTCCGCCGTTGCCTTCACATCGACATTGGCAGAGGTATTGATCAGGATTTCTCTTTCGCTTAAACTGAAGAATAATGTCGAACGGATCAAGACGCTTCCCTGCTTGAACATTCACAAGCTGATATGAGTTGTTCGGGTCTTCTGCTACATTCTCGAACTTCTCCAATGCCCACGCTTCAACAAAGGGACCTGCGACTTTGTTGATGTTTTCGAGAGGCAATCCTCTCTTCAGGTTTGTATGGATAAAAATACGATTGTCCCTGCTATCGATAGCATTCTTGATTATGGCAGAAATCTTGCCGATGACATAATCAGAGCATGTGGCGTAGTCTGCCGATTCCCGCGGGACCTTCAAATTAAGGGCTTTCATGAATTTGAACCTACCATTATTCAGGCTTACTGGTCACAACGGTAAAAACTATTTTTTAACCAACACCTCATATTAAATAGTCTATACCGCTTGAATCGTATTTTCCAGTATCTGTGTTATAAGTCAATGTAAATCCCAGCACAAAAAACGACCGAAATTCGTTGCAATTTCAGAATGATTTGCTATTTTTATGGAATGAAAATACTTATTTGCGCAGCTAAACAGTCAATATAAGAAATGCCAATTAAGGAGTTCTGTAAAATGTTAGGTTGCCACATCGGCCGTCTTTTTCAGGTAACGGTTGCCGGCGGCTCTTATCAGGAAGGCATGACCAGCGTGATTCAAGGTGTGCCCCCGGGTATGCTGCTGACCGAGCAGGAGATTTATGGAGACTTACTTTTGCGAAAGCCCGGCACAGATGAGCTATCCAGCCCGCGAAAGGAGCCGGACCTGCCGATTATCTATTCCGGCTTAAACGCCACCGATACCATCGAAAACGCTGCAAATAAAAACCACACCAACGGCACGCCCCTGTCGATTCTGATTCCCAATCTGGACCGCGATTTCGTTCACATCAAGCAATACCAGGATACAAACCGCACGCCCCGCCCGGGCCACTCCTCTTATGCCTCGTTTATTAAATACGGCCCGGACGACGACGCCATCGGCGCCGGTTTCTTTAGCGGACGTTATACCTCCACTATCGTGGCTGCCGGATATGTCGCCAAAAAAGTCCTGAAAAAATGCGGCATCGAGGTCTTCGCTTACGTAAAGGAAATCGCCGGCGTCCGATGTCCCGACCTTCCACACGACCGCTCCTTTAACTATACAAACAATTACAAAAAGATGCGTCGCGACCTCGACCCGTTCTATCAGGAGCTTTACGTCAAAGGCCGTATCACGATGGATATGAGATTTCTGGAAAAGACCGCAATCTTCGCCGAGATTGAAAAAGAAATCGACTCCATCCGCAACAAGGCCCCGAAACTTTCAGCCGCCGACATTCGGACCAAATACGGCGTCCATCCGATACTAAACTCTCCCGATATAGATGCCGCCCAGGCAATGGTTGACGCTTGTAACCGCATCGCCGCCAAAGGCGATTCAGCCGGCGGCGTAGTCGAAGTGGTTGTAACCGGCGTCCCTATCGGTCTCGGCGAGCCGGTCTTTTACAAGCTCGATGCCGAATTAGGCAGAATGTTAGGCATCGGCGCCGTCAAGGGCGTCGAGATTGGCGCCGGCTTTGCCGTCAAGGATATGACCGGCAGCCAGAATAACGACCAGATGCACGCCGAGCGGGGGAAAGTTGTATTCGAGTCAAATAATGCAGGCGGGATTACGGGCGGCCTCTCTACCGGCCAGCCAATTATCATCCGGCTGACCATCAAGCCCACGCCCACAATCGCCAAACCGCAGAGGACAATCGACAAATACACCCTCGAAAACAAGCAGCTCGCCGCCATCACCAGGCGCGACCCGACGATTGTCGCCAGGATATGGCCCGTCGCCGAGAATTACACAGCTTTGGTAATACTCGACCACCTCCTCGCACACTACGGCTACCAAATGCTCCGGGGCAAATGAATAAATGAGGAATGGTTTTAGTTCAGCGGGTCTGGCAGCGCGCACCCGCGCCTCGCCAAATTCATTCTGCAATTATTTTATGGAGGGACACGCACCAGCGCCGGCCACGTCTCCGAGGGCGCAGTCTGGTTTCTGCTCGGCGACTGGTCACGCACAATGACATACCACTCGGTATATACATACTGTCCGCCAAGCGCGACGGTATATGTCCACGGCGTAGGATATGCAGGCTGGCTCTGCCACTGGCTGCTAAAACGCGAGTCGTTGCTGCATACAAACTTGTACTCAACGCCGCTCGGGTCAACCGCCTGCACTGCCCTCATCGTGGCATAGTAAATACCGCCAATACTGATTTTCAGGGGCCTGCCGTTGTAGCCATTCGCATCTGTAGTCAGGTCCCACTGAGCAGGGTTAGGCGTCGGCGGAGTAATATCCGCCGGCAACGGTATAATCGTACAGGCCAGCTCTGACCACCCAGTTTCGTTCCGATTGGCCGAGTTGTCTCTGGCCTTGACTCTGTAGCAGTACGTAGTATTGGGGTCAAGGTTTACATCTATGAATTGTGTGCTGCCTTGCCAGACGATATTATTACCCGCTGGGTCACGCGTTACGTTCCAGAAGCCGTAACTTACTCCGCTCTCATCGTAAGCAGTGGTGGATTCCATCGCAATTGAGCTCGGCCCGAACGGATAAGGCGGAACTAACCAGGCAGGAGCAGGCACCGGCGGCGTGGTGTCCAGCACACCGGCATACCGGATGACAGACCAGTCAGTTTCGTTGCCTATCTCGTCGCGGGCCTTCACCCTGTAGCCATACTTGGCGTCGGATTTAAGACCTGTATCCTGATATGTCCGGCTACTCTGCCAGCTGCTGTCATGGCAGTTGCCATAAACGCAGTCAAAGTAATACGCAACATCCCAGCCCCAGGCATCAAAAGCGATTCGAGCAATCATCTTTATCGACGATGATGAGGTTAAATATGGCTCAATCTCCCACTCACTCGGGTTAGGAATAGGCGCTTCAGTATCCGCAACTAACCAGCATTCAGCAAAGTAGGCCAAATCATCAAGGTTAACGCTCCTGTCGTACGTAAGGTCTCCGCCCTGGCACCAGCCATTGAGGTCTGAACAACCCTGATGCAGCCAGTTTGCAGCAAGCTTCGCAAAGTCATAGAAGTTAATAATGCCATCATAAACGAGGTCGCAGAACCTGCACGGCTCTACCGTTCTGTAGTGATAACCCATATCAACTTTACCCCGCTCAAGCTCTCCATCGGTGCGGGTAGTATAACCAACCATCTCGCCGGTCGGCGTAGTGTACTTAACCATTTCCAGCTTACCCGCGTAGTCGCTGCCGGCATCGACGCACGGACTATTCTTTGTCTGATTGGGGTCGCCGACATCGGTTTGACTGAGATAATAACCGCCAAACATACCGCCCGCAAACAACGGGTCTGTGTCAATGTTACCGGCTCCCCAGCTCAGCACGCAGCCCTTGTCCACTTGGACGCCGGGCCAGCTACCCTTAACATCGCTGTATGAAACGGTAAGCATTGCAGGTCTTGGGTCCGGCTCAAAGCCGGTCGCCACCGCAATCTCAAATCCTTTTACGCCAAAGTTGTTCCAGAATATGCTGTCAATGACCGCAGAGTTGCTGTGGTATGAGCAATATAGTCCGCCGCCCAAACCGGTATTGCCGCGTACACCAAAGTATCCTGTCGTCGCATTGCCCACGAAGGTGCAGTTCGAGATGAACGGTCTGGCATACCAGTTGACGGAAACGCCGCCGCCGTCTCTGCCGCTGGTGTTGTTGATTATCAGGCAGTTCGCAATCTGCGGCGAATTCGAATCACCGGACAGATACACACCGCCGCCGGATGTGCTGGCAGCATTATGATTTATGATACAATCGCGGAGCAAGACCGGCGTTCCAAAGCAATACATTCCGCCGCCCTGGCCCATCGTCGTGGCGTTCGGGTCATTCGGGTTATTCGGCTCAGTCAACCGCGGACCTGCCTGGTTAAATCCAATCGTGCACCCGACAATTGCCGTTTCGCCGGACGCATCGCACCACAACCCGCCTCCGCGAATCGCCGAGTTGGAAACGATGTTGCTGTCAACTATCAACATATTCGCATCGACCCAGCACACAGCACCGCCATCGGTTGCCGCCGTATTGTCGGTGAATATGCTGCCGATAACCGTCGTCTCGGACATCCTCTCGCAATATACACCCGCACCGCGGCCTGCCGAATTACCCGCGAAATTGCAGTCTGCAATGGCCGCCGTGCTGTCGGGTCCACAGAATAAACCGCCGCCATCCTGGGAAGCTGCGTTGCCGCTGAATGTGCATAAATTGACATCCGGCATGCAATTAATACCAAAATACATACCGCCGCCGAAGTCGGCAAAGTTTCCGCGGAAGGTGCACTGGTCAAATATCGGTGCGCTGTTACCGTCGCAGAAGGCCCCGCCGCCCGCATCCGCAGTGCAGTTGACAACCGTGCAGTTTATAAACGCCGCCCTGCTGCCATCGTTGACAAATATGCCGCCGCCATAGCCGTTGTTGGCAACGCAATTGCTGATAACAACATTCACGAAGGTAGGACTACTGTTGGAATCAACGTATATGCCGCCGCCGTTTTCGCTGATAACATTACCATCGATGATGGTAAAGCCGTCCACAACGGTATCTGCATCCTCGCCGGTGTTAAAGATAAAGGCGCGGCCGGCCTGCTGGCAGTCGATAATCGTCATCGAAACAACATTGGGGTCGTCAGGATTGGTGCAGACCAGCTGGATGTGCTTGCCGCGCAAGTTGATGCCGCCGTCGTAAGTGCCGGCAGCAACAACCAGTGTGTCCCCGTTTTCTGCGGTGCTGACGGCCCTGGTGATAGCGTCTCCTCCGCCAGATACCTGGATTTTATTAGGCAGCCGGAACCTGACGATAAAGACCTCGTTGGAGTCAACCACTATCTCGAATTTATCGTCGCCTGAAAGCAGGATGTCGTTGACATCATACCATCCTTTCAGGTAGTAGCCCCGGTCGGCTTTTGCCTTGAAGGTTGCTTTCGTCCCCTCATAATACCAGCCGCCGCTCGGCTCGACCGTCCCGTGGATGCCCGGGTAGTTCGGATCTTCAACTATGATGACACTCACATAATACTTATGAACTGCCCCGCTATAGTGGTAACCCATATCAACCACGCCGACATCGTTGACCCCATCGACACGCGTGGTATATTCGTTCATACCGAGGACGCTCGCAAGAGCGCTTCCTGCATTAACAGCCGGACTATTAACAGCCTGGCCGGCAGCAATCTGGCTCAGATAGTAACCACAGATAAAGTTCGGGTCTTCCTCGATATTATGGCTGTTGGGCCACTTGCTGGCGTCCCAGCGCCGGTAATTATTGGTGTCGGGGGCCTCCCACCCATTGAGTTCGCATCCCTTCTCAAGATATATCGGCGGACCCGGCAGCCCCAGGAAAATGGCAACTGCCCTGCCAAGATTCACCCTCGGCTTGGTTATCGCAACCCTCCAATCGACAACAGCGTCACCGGTTGCAATCAATAAGCTCTTAATCTCTCCCGGCTTAAGGTATCTTCCTATCTTGACCTTGGCAGCAGTCTGAATGTCGGCAACACAACCCGCCGCAAAAGGACACGCCGATGATGTCCCGTTAAAGTACGGGAAATAATCGCCAGGAGTATATCCTCCAAGTCCTACAATGTCGGTAGTGTACATTGGGTCAGCGGGTGCCAGAATATCCAGAATCGCAGCCGCATCCGAATACACCATCACCTGGTCGGTTGTATCATTTACCGCCCCAACGGAAATCACTTTGGACATCGCAGACGGCCACGATATACCCTGTCCGGCATATCCGTCATTACCTGAAGCAGCCATTATCGTAATGCCGGCAGCCACAGCAGTATCAGCAAGAGCAGTGTGTGCAGGAGAGAAGGCATCGGCTGCAACAGGGTTATTGAACGGCATACCGTACATACCCCAGCTATTACTCATCACCTTAATCGGATTCTTCGGGTCGTCGTTTCGGTGAGTTATACACCAATCCCACGCACGGAGGTCACTGTCGGTAGGCCAAACATCCAAGTCGGTTGTTAATTTAAGAGCATATAACTTCGCCCCGGGAGCCACACCTCCAATATAATCGCCCACCACACCCAGGTTTCCAGCAGCTATACCCGCACAAGCAGTTCCGTGCGGTTGAACAACAGGCATCGGGTCCGGGTCATTATTTCCGGTATCGTAACCACCAATGACCTTGCTATTCGGGAAACCGCCGCCGCCTAACATCGGATGTCTATAGTCAATACCGCTGTCAACAATGGCAATAGCTACTCCTTTGCCGTCATAGACCCGCCGGGTATCCGTCGCATTTGCCAGAGGAATCGCCTGCGCCAACTCAGGCCGCACATACCTGACCGGCTCAATATGTGCCACCAGCGGGTTACTTAGCAGCTTCTCAAGACCTGCCCTTGTAATTTCGCCGGCGAATGCCGCCACGTTGTCGTAACGGTATCGTAAAGTAAACTCACCGGGCGTAAGTGCTGACATAACCGCCAACTGACGGTTGGCTACTTCGCCTCTGTAGCGGGCAGCCGACACCGGCGAATCCCAATCTGTCACCGCCCTCAGCTCGACCGGGTCAGGCATACTGACGATTACCTTCACCCGCTCCTGACCGCCATCAAACTGGCTATAAATCTCCTGAGCACCCACAAGAACTGTACCCGAACCGCCTGGCAGCGGCTCATTCGCAAACAAGTCTGTGATAATAGGAATAGTGAATGCATTCGGGTCATACCGCGGCCCAATATCAGTGTAAATAACTCTCAGCGCCGAAGGCCTCGGCTCATATTCGAAGCCGCTGCCGACCGCAACCTGTGAGCCGTTGATTGCTATATTGTCCCAGATAATCGAATCGATAACCACCGCGTTGCTGTCGTATGAGCAATACAGCCCGCCGCCATATCCGTCAACGCTGGTAACTTTGTTATCGGCTATCGTGCAGCTGGAGATTGTCGGTTCTGCATTCCAGTTTATAGATACGCCGCCGCCGTCTCGGCCGGCGATATTGGCTGTCAACAGGCAATTGTGCAGCAGAGGCGAGAAGACAAGGTCCTCGTCACTGCCGACGAAATAAATCCCTCCGCCTGAGAAGTTCGCATCATTTGCCCTGAAGATGCTGTCGGTAATTTCAACCACCGACGACAAGCAGTAGTAACCGCCGCCCTGCCCTATCATTCTGCCGGCGCCGTAGTTGGGTTCCTGCGATGATGCAACAAACGCGCTGTTGCCGGCAAAAATTGAACCCGTAATTGTGCCTGTCGAATGGGTCGAGTATAAACCTCCACCCAGGTAAGCGTTGCTGTCTGCGATGTTACTATCTACGATTGTCATTGTGGAATTAGACAAGTATATCGAACCGCCGATGCAGGCCGCGTTGTTGGCGATGTTGCAATTCTCAAACTTCGGCGAGCAATCTTCTTCGTATGCAACGCCGCCGCCGTAGCTGACCATAATGTCGTCAGGCAAAGGAACGGTGCTGGTGTCGGCTGAATTATCGGTTATCCGGCAGCTTATAAACTCAGGATTACTATTATTACAGGCGTAAATCGCACCGCCGAAGTTCTCGATATCGAGGTTCCTGTCCGGAATCCGACCCCACACACCAATGGTAGGCACACCACCTATGCCGCAAACGCCGCCGTAGGTATGGTTGTTCCTGAACGTGCAGTTAATAAACTTCGGCGAGCTATCAACCTCAATATAAACAGCGCCGCCGTAACCGCTGTATTTCCAGTAATCCTTGTAGTAACCGTATCCTGTTAGCGACATCCTCGGAGCGCCGTCGGCATCGTATGGAGCATACTGCCAGCCATCCCACCAATACCAGTAAGGATATGTAAATGGGCCGGTTTCAATGGAATCAGCCCATTCCCAGTTACCACCCCTTCCGCCCTGGGTGCCAGGGGAAGTGGCATTGCCGCCGGGACCGCCATTGCCGCCGCGGGCGTAGCAGTTCGTGAAGGAGCAGTCCTGGAATGTCGGATTGCTGCCGAACCCGATATATGCAGCCCCGCCGTATGCCCATCCCGCCCAGCCGCCGTCGTACCCGGGAGCGCCGTCATCGCCCGGTCCACCATCGCCGCCTGTAACCGAGCAGTCCGTAAAGGCACAGTTCTGGACGGCAGGAGAGCCGTTATAAATTACCATTGCACCGCCGACCAAGCTGACGCCATTCTGGCCGTCATCAGGGATACTTGTAGGATTTCCTCCGTCTCCACCACGTAACCTGCATTCCGTAAAGATGCAGTTCCGGATGGTAGGCGAGCAGGAATAAACATCTATCCCGCCGTCCCGGATGGTAATGCCGTCAATTATGGCCTCGGAGCCCAGGGTAGTGATAAATAAACGATAAGTGCTGAGAACCGTCGCCCTGACACAGACAGGGTCATCAGGATTGGTGCTGGTAAGGGTAATACCTTTGTTAATCCTCAGTCCCGGGAATGGATAAGCCGGCGTATATGTGCCGGTCGGTATAATAACAACGTCGCCATCCGCCGCCGCGTCAATCGCATGCTGAATAGTAGTGTAATTGGGGTCGCTGCCGACAACGATATGTCTCGGCTGTCCGAACTCAACTGTAACAGTCCTGTCCGGCCCCATAATAACAACGTTGGTAAGAGCCGTAGAATCATCGTCTATCGTTCCGGTCCATTTCGCCACGCGCCAGCCCTTATCCGGAATGGCAGTTATCGTTACCGGCACGCCGGCGTAATAAGTACCGCTGGCAGGTTCGACACTGCCCTGCCCGCCTATCACAGTAACCGTCAAGTTATATTTCACAAGTGACCTGTGGTCGGCATAGTGGTAACCAATATCAACGGTGCCTGTATCCTTAACGCCATCGGTGCGAGTGGTGTATTTATCCATACCCAGACTGCCGGCCAGGCCGCTGCCGGCATTCAGAGCCGGGCTGTTAGGCAGCGTCTGGGGTGGGGATTGCCTTAGATAATAATCACCAAGCGGCCCGGCTGCGAACAGCGGGTCGCCGGCTTTGTTCGTAACACTAAGCTCGGTGCCGGCACGGGTGCTGGTATTCTTCGTAACACTATCATAAACCCCGTAATCACCATCCTGGTTTCCGTAGAATAAACAATATCTTATGCTTACATTCGGATCTTGTGGATATCCAAAGTCCTCCTCAGCTATTGCGTGGCTGTTGCAGCTTCGGAATATGGAGTCCTTCACTACCGGCGAAGACCCCCAGTCACAGAATATCGCGCCGCCAAGCTCGCCTGCGGTATTGTCATTGAAGTCGCAGTTCTGGATTTGTGGTGCCGCAAACAGGTTGGCAGAAATTGCACCGCCCTCAACGCTGGCCGAGTTGCCGGTTATCAGGCAGTTCTTAACCACGTGATTGACATATCCGCCGAAGAAATTGATTGCGCCGCCCGAGCCGTAGTGACCCTCGACAACGTTATCGGTAATCGTGAAGTTTTCAATCCTTCCGTGCGTATCGGCAAGGACAGCGCCACCGCCGATATCGACGCTGTTGCTCATATCCGGGCCGACGCCAACACTATAGTAAACGTTATAAAAAGCATCGAATTCGTAGGGAGTATAATAGTAAGAACCATAACCGCCCCACATCCAGCCGGAGGAAGGCCCGCCAATATAGTAATAAGGAGCGTATGAAGTTCCAATATTCAGGTTGATACCACTGCCGCCTACGGCCTTATTTCCGTGCATAACCCCGCCAACCATATTGACGGTTGCGCTGTGACTTCTACCTGCGAGGAACAGGCCTCCGCCGTTCCTGGCTGTATTATTCATAAACCGGCAATCGGTGAACGTGGCATTGAAGTCCTGGAAGTGCACCGCTCCGCCCCATCCGGTTATGCCTTCGGTGGCCTTATTGCCGGCAAAAATGCACGATTCAAGCTTCAGAGCCAATGTCGTGTCCACATTAGGGTCATTGCTGTCATAAAATGCCTCTATTGCACCGCCGTTGCGGCTGGTCTCATTCCCGCCGAATAAGCAATTTATGAAGTTAGCATCACTTAAGCAACTAACCGCACCGCCATCATAAAAGGCAGAGTTACCACGGAATCCGCTGTTCCGGATGTTTACGCCATTGGAATCAGGCCCAATGTAGATGGCCCCGCCTCCGGTCTCATAGTTTATTAGACCATAACCAGGATAGAGCAGATAGAACAGATTATAATAATTATATGCATCTATTCGATTGTGCACTTCATTGTCTTTGAAAAGACACCCGTTGACGTCCACAATGTTCCGCGGTTCAATAAAGACAGCGCCGCCGAGGTTGCCTGTAAAGGTGCAGTTACTGAGAGTAACGGTATTATCAACCACCGAATACAAGGCGCCGCCCCTGGTGTACAGGTTAACATCCAGGCCGTAGAAGGTATATATGGCGGGATAGAATTCGTATGCCGAATTACCTAAGAATATGCAGCCAACAAAGTTTGCATCCGAGTTGCTGCCGTAGTAAGCGGCGCCGCCGGCTATTCCACCACGAGAAACAGTAAAGCCGGAGAAGCCGTTCTGGGCACGCGGGTCAAGCGCGCTACCGCTCCCCAACGAACCTCCGGGGCCAGGCACACCCGTGGAAGCGAGGTTATTAGTGAAGTTGCAATCTATAATGACCGGGATGCTTTCGTTTTCACAGTAAATGCCGCCGCCAATGCCGTCGCCGATGGCATCCCCACCGTCGCCGCCCCAGCTTTCCTGTCCGCTTGCACTGCTGCCGCCATTTCCGCCGTCTCCGCCACAGCCGCCTCTGGCAATGTTATCTTTAATCGTGCATTTGATAATAACCGGCGAACTTCCGCCCAGACATGCAATAGCGCCGCCATAGCCGTTTCCGATGCCGGCACCACCGTGGCCACCCCACTGCCCGTTATTTGTCTGTTGCAGCTGAGTCTCTCCCGGAGGCAGGTAATACCACTGGTCAGGGAATGGCGCCCCGGTCGATTGACCTAAAGCACCGTCACCACCGTGAGCTCCTGTAACCGTGCAGTTCGTTATCACGCAGTTCTTTATCGTCGGCGAGCTGGCGTTCTCGCACAGAATCGCTCCGCCGTACCCGTTGCCGGTCGCGCTGTCACCGCGCTCCGCACGAGGCGGGTCGGTCGGATTGGGCCCGATTCTTTCGTAAGGTATAGGAGTAAGGACCCCATACCGCCCGGCCAAGCCCATCGGCCCTCGCGTATAAGCGTTGCGGATAGTAAATCCCGTCACCACGGTATTGGGGTCCTCGCCGCTCTGGAAGTAGAACACACGGCGGGGGCTGTATCTGTCGCCCCGACAGTCAATAATCGTGGTAGCTATAATGTCCGGGTCATTCGGGTCGGTGGACATCAAAGTGATGCTCCTACCCTTGAAATCAATACCGCCCGGGTCACTTACATAGTGGACTCCCCTGCTTACGATAACATTGGTGTCACCGTACCCGGCGGCGGCTACGGCCTCCTCAATTGTCCCGTATTCAGCCGGGACAAGTATGTTCCGCGTAATCGCCTTTTCAAACTCGACGCGAACAACCTTGTCGCCATCCAGTATCACCACATTGGTGTTTCTATTCCATGATGGGTCCTTGTTGGTACCGCTCCAGCTCCTGACGCGGTAGCCCACCGCGGGCGTTGCTGTCAAGACTAATAGAGTTCCCCCATCGTATTTGTACGTAAATACGTTGTTCTGGGGGTCATACGCTTTATTGTTGGGGTCAATAGCGCTGGGCTCGACGGCAACCGTGCCTGGGCCGACTACCCTAACGATTAATTCATACTGAATACCTTTCCAATAGGTCCACGGAAAACCGAAGTGGTAACCCATATCCACAATGCCAGAGTCAGGAATAAGGTCGGTTCTGGTAGTATATGTACCAACAAGACATAAGCTCTCGACGTTGGCACTGCCCGCATCAACACATGGGCTGTTAACTTTCTGCCCGGCAGCAACCTGGCTCAAAAAGTAACCATTTGTAAATCGCGGGTTTGCATCGATATTACTCTTGAAATCCCAGATTAAAGTGCAGCCTGTATCAACAAAGACAGAGTTGGCATCGATAGCATTGGCGTCGAAGGGCTTTCGCCAGCCCATCACATCGGAATATGAAACAGCAACAACCGCCGGCCTCGAGTCGAACTCAAAGCCGGTCCCAACAGAAATCTGGTCTCCGGTGCTGTTAAAATCGGCAGGGTTAGCTAAGTTGCCCCAGATAATGCTGTTTACTACCTTGGCAAAACTATTGTAAGTGCAGGCCAGCCCTCCACCGTATCCTGTCTCAAAGCCGGCCCCTGTAACTATATTGCCCGCAATCGTGCAGTTTGTGATATTCGGCTCACAGTACCAGTTGGCCGAAATTCCCCCGCCGTCTCGGCCCGCAGAGTTACTGGTTATCAGGCAGTTTTTGACCTCTAATGTCTTACTGGTGCCGGCGATATACATCCCACCGCCGGAACCGTTCGCAATGTTATTGCCTATATTGCAGTCAGCAATCACCAAATTAGGTTCAAAGCAATATATTCCGCCGCCTTCACCTGCCTCAATAATTGCTTGATTTTCACTGAAATTACTTCGGAGAATCTCGCTTGTCCCACCGGCAAAATATACGCCGCCGCCGTGGTATGCAGTATTCTGGATGAAGTTGCAGTCGGCAATATTCGGGTCCGCCCATTCCCAGAACATTGCTCCGCCAATGGTGGCTAAGCTATTATTGATTGTGCAGCCCTCAAATAGCGGTGCTGAATCAACGTCGAAAGCCACCGCACCACCATAGCTGACAAATTCATCCTCGAAATTCGGAGTCCCATCTATGTCGGCTACATTATTGCTGAATGTACAGTTTATAAACCCTGCTTTGCTGAAGTCATTGAAGTCGTAGAAATAATTCCAGTAACCGCCGAAATTCCAGTAACCGGAACCACCCAGATATACAGCGCCACCGAAGTTATCAATCGTCCAGTTTATGCTGGGCTCATATCTACTCCCTGGTGGGCCATTTTGACCGCATATCCCGCAGGTGCCACCATCACTAAGATTATTCGTAAAAGTACAATTTCTAAATGTCGGAGAGCTGCTTTTGTCGGCATACACTGCACCGCCGCGCCCCGTGTAGTTAGTATAAAACTCGAATGGACCCCACTCATAGGGTGTATACGGTTCGTAGGAATAATACCAGCCGCCCCCGTTGCCACCGTAGCCCCACGGGTCATCATCACCATTACCGCCGTCGCCGCCGTTGCCGCCGTAAGCCCGGCAATTATTAAATGTGCAATTTATAACAATCGGATTACTGTCTCTCAGGCAGGCTATCCCAGCACCCCCTGCGCTGCCAGGCCAGCCGCCGTGTCCCCCATTCCGATGGCCATCGTCACCGTCGGCACCATTGCCGCCATTGCCACCCCTGGCGGTGCAATCGGTAATGACGCAGTTCTTAATAGTCGGAGATGCGTTAACCCAGCAAAGTATTGCGCTTCCAAAGACACTCCCCCCGGGCACGCCGTCCCAATAACCCTGGTCAGGATTGCCGTCAAAACCATCACCACCATACAGATTAAATCCCCTGATGGTAAGACCGTTCAGCACCGTATCAGGGTTCACACTGTAAATGCGAAAAGCTGGCCCAACCAGACCACCAGGACCGGGCTGCTGCATCTCAATAACTGTTCGTGCCACCACACTGGGGTCGTCGGGATTGGCGCTGGTTATAGTTATAGCTTTGCCATTGATAACAAAACCCCAAACAGTAAGATATGGCTGGTCGCTCGGGGCAATAACAACTATATCGCCGTCACGGGCATCATCAATAGCTTGCTGGAGATTTGTGTAATCACCGGGGACATTAAGAATCCGCGGCGCATAAAACTCAACTTCAACTATATGAAACTCTCTGCCTCGAGGGTCTATTATATCAAAGGGCGCAACCATAGTTACCGTATTGGTAAGCAACGTCGAGAAGTCATTGTCGCTGCCGTACCATATAGCGCGATTTGATGGATTAGCCGGCACAGCAGTCAGCTTGACCACTGTCCCTCGTCGATATGTGCCCTGACGCGGCGTGACTGTTCCATTACCGCCGATAACACGTGTACGCAAATAAACCCATATAGTTTCGAATGTAGCCGTAACAGATTCATTCGCATCCATTGTTACAGTATTATGCTGAACTCGCAATATGCCTCCCGAGAGGTCTAATTCAATGCGAGTATCATCATCAGTTCCTTGCCAGGACTTAAACCAATACTCACAGGGGTCGATGGGAGCTGCTGCCAGAGGCACCTGGGTATATTGAGTATAACGTCTAACAATAAAGATTGGGGGACAAGTTATATCATTGCGATTAGGATCCATAAAACTGATTACACCGCTGCCGGTGGGAATAACACGTATAGTTAAATCAAAATAGGCCGGTGTGCATGGGTCAATGTAATGATAGCCAATATCCACACGTCCAAGGTCTTTAACATTATCCGTCCGGGTTGAATAAAGGTGCATTCGTATATTGGGGTTATTCGCGTTACCGCTGCCGGCATCCACAGCGGGGCTGTTAGCATCTGCGGGATTGACATTCGGGTCAACAGCCACGCCGTTGGCGTCTAAAATCTGGCCCGCCGGAAATTGGCTCAGATAGTAATCGCCCAGCCGACCTCGCACGAACATCGGGTTGCCGGTAAAATTGTGGCTGTCGGTAGAGTCGCTAACCCTATAGTGACGCATTGTTACCAGATAGTTGTTGGGCTGGGACCGGTTGGCATCATAGATAGCACCGGAATCCCTGTCATAATAATCCCCGTCAGGATTGTTATAAAATAGACACCACCGCACATTCGGGTCAGACTCCGGCTCAGATTCATAAATTGCAATATCGTTATTATCACTGAATATACAGTTGGTAACCGTCGGCTTCGATGTCCCCAGGCAATACAGAGCGCCGCCCACCCCGTCAAAATTATTGCTGCGGTTATGCGCAAAAGTGCAGTTAGTAATTGTGGGCGAAGCATCCCAGCAGAATACACCGCCGCAGTCCCAGCTATCAACGGCATTGCCGACTATTAGACAGTTCTTAATCAACGGGCCGGTGCCGTTAAGGTAAATTCCGCCGCCGTCATAATAAGCAAAGTTGTTCAATATCATAGAGTTTCTGATATTCGGCTCGGAACCTTCGTCACAATAAATACCTCCGCCGTCCCATTCAGTTAAGTTCCCGCTGATATTGCAGTCGATAATTTCAGGCGCGCCGCCGACACAATAGATACCGCCGCCTTCCCATTTCGCCCAGTTTGAGGTGATTGTACATTTGGAAATATTCGGTTCTGAGCCGTCTGAATATATACCACCGCCTTGACCATTGTAAGACCAATTGTCCCTTATTGTGCAATTGCTGATGTTCGGGTCCGAATTGTTGATGCAATAAATCCCGGAACCATCGCCATCCGCGTCATTCGCGTAAATATTACAGTCCGCAATCCTCGGGGAGGAGCTGTCACAGTAAAGGGCCCCACCGCTGGCATAAGCAACGTTCCGGTAAATGTTACAGTCTGCAATCCTCGGGGAGGAGATGTCACAGTAAAGGGCCCCACCGCTGGCATAAGCAACGTTCCGGTAAATGTTACAGTCTGCAATCCTCGGGGAGGAGTTCTCACAGTAAATTCCCCCACCGTTGGCGTCAGCAGTGTTCCAGTAAATGTTACAGTCAGTAATGTCCGGCGAGGAATTAACACAATAGATGCCCCCACCATTGCCATTGGCGCGAGTTCTGTTGTTGTAAATGTCACAGTTGGTAATGCTTGGCAATGAATTATCGCAATAAATCCCCGCACCACTGGCGTTGGCGTCAGTTCGGTTCAACGTAATTATACAGTCGGCAATCGTCGGCGAGGATTTGTTGTTAATGAAGATACCGCCTACATTGCTGTCACTGACGGTAAAGCCCGAGAGAACGGCGCTGGTATTTTCACCACTGTTAATTGTTACTACGGGGTTATTGACATCAAAAAGGGCGGAGATATACGTGCGTGCCGGCCAAACATTGGGGTCACTTGGATTATTGACATCGCCGCTGCGAACACTTATTCTCTTGCCGATGAAATCAATATTTTCGAAATACCAGTGATTCGCATCGGCTATTAGTCTATCTGCGTTAATGGCTTTATCAATCGCTCCCTGAATAGTTGGATATCTAATGGTCGTTCTCGTATTCAGGACCACGCCGGGCCTGGTCATACTCAAAAGTGTGAAAAGGTTAAGCCGACCATCAGTAACACACAAGCCGGGTGGTAAGACCGGGTCAACCGAGCGCAGGACCATCGTTTTCAGTCTGTCATATGCCAAATTAGGATTGACCGCCTTCGCCAGAGCACACGCACCGGATACGAATGGAGCAGCCATCGACGTGCCGCTTATCGTTTCGTAATCCGTAGAGTAACCGTATAAGGCCATCTGAGCCGTCATGTATGTCGGAAAAGTGCTGAGAATATTTGACCCCGGAGCGC
>Ga0315294_10002714_pt1 | contig 19278 bp, 20 predicted proteins | sample YL17G13_40_MG_FD_203626 | JGI IMG/M metagenome (GOLD analysis project Ga0315294, IMG submission 203626) | Sediment microbial communities from Yellowstone Lake, YNP, Wyoming, USA - YL17G13_40 | ecosystem: Environmental > Aquatic > Freshwater > Lake > Sediment | place: USA: Wyoming | collected...
CTTCAGAAAATGACGGAGCTTCTTCATGATATCTTGTTGGAGGCAATGGTTGTTGAGCCCGTGGTCTCATTGGAGGCGGAGCCATTTCTTCCGCAGACCTAAATCCTGATCCAAATCTTGAAAGATCTGCCATAGGCATTTCTGGAAATTCTGGTTCTTCAGACATTGGTGCTTCTTCTTCAGGTAGCTCGGGTAATTCTTCGAGTGATGGTAACGAAGGGAGCTCATCCTCACCCAAAATTTCTGCCTTTTCGTCAGCAGGATACTTTTCATCTTTTTTCTTGAAAATATTAAGTGCCATTTCAGTTTCACCTTCAGTTTCTTAATTTGTCTAATTTAATAAATGTTTTTAAAAAGAAAAGCATTTGTTATTTATATGTTATACCATAAGTTGATTTTATTCAGTTTAGTTCTGGCAATCACAATTTCGTTAGCAAATGCATCAATATTTTACAATGTAAATGCGCCAAAAGAGATACAAGCAGGAAAATGGTTCAATGTTTCTGTCTCTGCAAGTTCGAATGAGAGCACAAATCTAACCATTTACTCATATGTTTACAAGGAATTAAACGTAGTTTCACAGGGTTGGACTGCAAACAAGAAGGAAGTAATGCTTGAACCAAATGATGAAGTTAACTTAACACTTGAGGATTTGGTCAAGTATAACACAGAAGACGGAATTTATAATTTAAGAGTTAGGTTAAAATATAATGATCAAATGATAAACGAGACAGTCCAGGTCAAGGTTTATCATGAGGCAAAGATATTTGAAGAGAATTATCTATACTTTATACTAATTGTTGCCTCGCTAATCGGATTGGGGCTGATATTTTTGTCGAGGAAATAAAATGACTAAAGAAGACAAAAAACTTAAGGTAAGAATATTCATGGAAGTGCTCGGTTGGCCAGAGGAAGCGCTAACAGAACATCTAAAAAAGATTATTGAAAAGCTAAAGAAGCACTGGAAGATATTAAACGAACATTATGAGACACCAATCAAGCTTGAAAAGGTAGACAAAATGTTTACTTCACATGTTGAATTTGAGGCAGAAGTCCCAAATTTCAACGATTTAATGGCGTTTTGTCTTAATTTTGGACCTTCAGTGGTTGAAATACTTGAACCATCATATATACATCTAACAGCTGGGGACATGCAGGACATTTTGTCTGATTTGATATCAAAGGTTCAGATAATGGACAAAGAAATTAAAGTTTTATCTGCTCAAAAAAGAATTTCGGATACTAAACTTAACGAAATGAAACCTCAAAAAGATTCTAAAGATGATAAAGTCAAAATTTAATTACCTGTAAATAGTGATTTGAGAGCCCCCAAAAGTCGATTAATCATCTCAAAGTGATAAAAAGGGGTATTTCTCAGAGAAAGCCTTAAATACCCTATAAAGTGTTGTTTATCTTTGTAAAACCTTAGTAAAACTAGGGGGTAACTATGTTGAGTTATCTCCAAGGTTTGCAAACCAAAATCAACAAAAAATTAACCTAAAGGAAAGGTGAAAATAAAATGGAAAAATTTAACAGAACCATAAAGCGAATCGCAGCTTTGACTGGAGGAGCAGTTATGGTTGGTGCAGCATTGTCGGGTGCATTAGCACAGCTTGACAATTTACCAGCACCATTCGTGACCTCAGCCGGAGTGATGGATTCGTATGTAGTAGTAGGGACTATGGGCTGGAACCCAGATATAGCATTTAACGCAGCAGCAGCATCTGGATTAGCACAGGACATAGCAGTCGGAATTGACGTCGGAGCAGCATTTGCACAGAAAGCAACAACCGGAGCAAGCGGAACCGGTAGCTCAACAGTTTCTGGTGGAGTACAAGTTACAGCACCAGGAGAGGACTTGAACTACGGCGAAGATATTGCAACTGTAGATGGAATCTACGGAGACGGTGACTTAGCAATCTTTGCAGACAACACATTCAAAGAAAGCAAAGGCGCAACAAAAAATGACATAGACTATACACAAAAAATCGAGATTACAGCAGCAACAGGCGATGTAATCTTTGACATAAACACAGAAGATGACAATGAACCAGCAGATACATATGTCAAGTTTAATGACATAACCGACATGTACACATACACAATAAACTTCCCAGCAAAATTGAAATACGACGGAGCAGCAGTACAAGATGACTTAAAGGGATCAAAAATAACCCTTCAAGGAGCAACATACACTATTTCGGAAGCAACTGCAACCGGTGGTCAGATTGACAACATCGTATTAATGTCTGGGTCGCTTACAGCAACACAAGGCGAATACACAACACAAACATACACAATGAATGGTAAAGACTATGAAATAGAAGTCTTAATCATAGCAGACAATACAGGTGACGTGAAATTCAAGGTAAACGGAGAAACAACTGACGCACTTGTTGCAGGTGATACCTATGAACTTTCAGATGGCACAGAAATCGGTGTCGATGAAGTAATGCCAAACGAGGGTTCAGAAGCAGCAGGAGCAGACCAGGTAACTTTCTTCCTTGGAGCAAACAAATTGACCCTTACAGATGGTGACCCTGTGTTAGTAAATGACGCAGAATTAGAAGACTGGGATACAGAAGTTACATACACCGCGGGTGTAGATGAACTTAGCAGCATTGCAATAACTGCACAACCAAACGACGACAAATTTGTAGCAGCAGGCGGAAATGTTGTTGATCCAATATTCGGAAAGTGGATGGTTGCATTCACTGGATTGGAAAAGACAACAGAAGACTGGGCATTCTCAGCAGGTGCTGACAAAGGAAAAATAAAGTTCACCAGCAACGCAAACAAAGCAGTTGAGATACCATTAGTCTATGACCAAGCAACAAATGACGTCGTACTCGGTAACAGCATTGACTACAAAGACAATACAAAAGGTGTTGTTGACACAGCAGGTACAGCTAACGACCAAGCAATGTTACTCGGAGATGCAGATACATGTACAGGTCTTGTAGATGAAGAAGACTGTGAAAACATCTTGATACTTGTAACCTCATTAGGCGGGGAAGCAAGAGTATTCGAGTTATCAGCAGTTGACCAACCAGCAGGAACATACGACCTTAAAGATAAGTCAACAGGTAAAGTATACGAAAACTTAGCTGAAGGCGCAGCACAAGACATTGGTGTAATAACTGACTTCAGACTTGATTTCGGTGCAGGTGTAATAACTGCAACTAACATAGACAACTATGGTGGTGCAACAACTGCAGACTTCGAAACAAGCAAAGTTGGCGTAATGACGCTAACACCAGGTGCAGCAATTGTGACAACAGAGTTGAAAGACGACGATGGTAATGTGATGGGCGCATTTGACTTCGAGGAAAACTCTGGAACTGACGATATGGAAATTGACTCAGCAGGAGCAAATGACTTGATAGCAAACTTGATGCCAAAGGTAGCAGACTCAGATACATATGTTGGAATCGACCTCGATGATTGGGGTATGATAGCAACATACGACAATGAGAACAAAGACACCCTTGACGTTAAGTACCCAGAAGAGAGAGTCATCGCAGATGTCTGGATAGCACCAAGCGGAGCATCAGCAACAGCAGCAACATCAGGAGCAGTTAATGTAAATTACATTAATGCAGCAACAGGTGTAGCTAGAACTGACGCAGACTTCGCATCAGCAGTGCCAACCAAGAATGTAATCCTTATAGGCGGACCATCAGTAAATGAATTGGTCAAAGACCTAGCAGATGCAAATAAAACACAAGCAGCATCAGCATATGCAGCAGATTCAGCAATCGTCCAATTAGTCGCTGACGCATTCGGCTCAAACGACGCATTGGTTATTGCAGGATATGCATCAAAGGATACAAAATTGGCAGGTCAAGTTGTAGCAGCAAACTTGTTACAAGGACAGTTCTCTGATAAGATGACTGGCTCAAAAGTAACAATAAACACAGCTGGAGCAACAACTGTTAGTGGAGTAAGCTTTGCTTAAGAGTGAAGGATAAACCTTCTTCTTTTTTTTCTTTTTATTTTAACAAAATCCAGCGAAAGCTTTCTTAGCGCACATAAGCTTTTTAAAAGAACAAAAGTTTGTGATAAGTTATGAAATGGTTCGATAAACTGATAATTTTCTTCGCTGTAATAATTTTAGTAAGCATAGTTGCTTTCAATTTAGTTTCAGAACAAAAAACAATAAATTATCTCAATCAGAAAAACAAAATGTGTGAAACAATAACAACAAGCCTTAGGGAAGAAATCACAAGCAATTCAACTTGTATTGATTACTATTGTTATTATGCACCGTATGCGCCACCAGATGGAACTCTTCAGAACAAAACAACCACATTATGCGTATGCGACTGTAAACTACGAAATGGAACAATTATTACAGTCCAAATATTAAGTACAATACCAACCCAATCAAAACCATTCTCAATTTGATCAGCAAATAGTTAAGTTATTATTGTAATCACAAAGAATTTCCTTTGTCTGGTTTAGATCAACATATCCTTTATGGACTACACTATTTATTATAAGTGTAGGAAAGATATCGATAGAATAAGCTTCTCTCAATGCACTTACAACATTGAGTCCAATGTCGCCATCGATAGCAAATGTCATTATATTTTCACCTAATTTCTGTTTTAAGTAAGAAAGAACAATTGCTTGTTCAGAACATCTGCCGCAATTGTTATTTGAATAGAAATAAAGCACTGTCACATATGTAGCATTGCACGTTGTCTTAATTTTTTCCATCGTCAACCAATCCTTAATCAACAATGTTGTATAGCTTGATTTAAGCTGCTTGAATGCAGCTTCATCTATTTTCTCAGAAGTCTCATAATTCTCTATCTGCTTTGCAAGATTTTCTGAGTCTGCACCCAAATTATTTGCCTGCTTAAGTAAATAAGTGCAAGAAACATTGCTTCCAAGCACATCGAGAAAAAGGAATTGCAATTCTGTGTTTTCTATGCTACCTCTTAAGCTGGTTAATTCACTTTCAAAAGCAGATACTTTCTCCTGACCGAGCCAAAGACCAACTATTATACCAATGGCAAATATTGCTGTAGTTACTATTGTTGTTTTGATGAATATATTCATATCTTAGTTCCCTTCCATGTTTTTTCTGACTTGCCTCTAACTGCCAAATAACTTAATGCCAAAAACCACATTAAGCTTATTAGTATTGTGTATCCCACCAAGTGCAATGCATAGAACTTATATTTTTGTTTAAAGTTTACCATTTCTCCAGCAGACTTCAAACCAAGATAGATTACAAGTATAGATACTAATAAAAATATAACAGCAAACCATGTAATATATGTCGGTCCAACTGCTAGCATTTCTGATATTTTTGCCAACAGTAAGTTAAAATCAAAACCAACAGCAAAATATGCTTTTGTAGCTGTGATTAAAATCCCCAATGCGTTATAAATTAAAGTTATTGATGAAGCGAAAAGTACACCAACCCAAATGAATGATGTTGGCAATACAAATAAACCCAATGTTCCATATTTTGGGTTTAAGAAAAAAGATTTATACTTGATACTGTTGTCGCAAAATCCAGCATACCATCTTATCCTCTGTTTTATAAGACCACGTAATGTGTCTGGCGTGATAGTATCGACTTCTGCATTTATTGAGTTTGTTATTCTGTAACCGGCTTTTTGTATCTTGAATGCTATGTCCATGTCTTCAGTTAAACTATGTTCATCAAACCCGCCAAGCTCGAGCAAAACATCACGTCTATATGTGCTCCCTGGACCCGGAATTACATACAAGCAATTCATGAAGTGCATCATTCGTCTAAGATAAATTGCGAAAATATACTCAACCCATTGAATCATCTGGATCCAAGTCCTTGGATTATACACCTTCATCGAGGATGTGACTGCTCCAACAGCAGAATCCTCAAAATAACCAACCATCTTTCTCAATGCCTGTGGCTTGAAGAATGAATCTGAATCTAAGCAACAAACAAATTCGCCCTTTGCATGATTAAGACCATAATTCATGGCAGATGCTTTTCCGCCGTTGGTTTTATTTAATAATTTTATTTCTCGTTTTTTAACATATCCTTCACATATCTCTTTGGTTTTATCAGTTGAACCATCGTTTACAACTATTATTTCTTTTTTTGGATAATCCAGAGCAAGGCATGAGTCTATCGCAGCCTTTATTGTATCCTCCGCGTTCCACGAAGGAATTATTATACTTATCAATGGAAATCTTGTGGGGATTGGATCAATTCGTATTTCCTTTCTTTTTTCGAAATAAACCAAAAGCCAGAAAACACTACAATAAAGCATAAAATACATAGTTCCAAGCAGTAAAATTGCCCCTAATTCCATAAATATAGCCAATTATTTGTCAGATTAAAAGGTTTTTTATTCCACATATTTTCCAAGCATGGCAAAAAGAACAATCGTGGCATAACTGCCTTTGTCCAATGTAAACTGGATCTTTAGAGTTTTGTCTCTAATGCTTAAAACCCTGAAAGCCTTTGGGAAAATTAATGAGTTTCTCATTATCCCAGGTTCAGATAATTCTGGCATTCGATTAATCTTAAAGTCTTCAAGTTTAATCTGCTCTTCCTTTAGCAACTTTGTTATTATTTTCCCAGTATCGCCCTCGAGTTTTGTTTCGTATCCTATGATTGGCAATTGTATTGGTATGTTCATACTATTTGCTGAAAGTTCTGATATGACATTATTGAATATGTAAGATTGGAATGCGTGAATGAACATTCTACGTATGTTCTTTGGTAATTTCCTCAAAGCATTTGCATAATCTCTGGGGTATTTTACCAAATAATTTATTACAGCTGCTTCAAGTCCAAGATTCTTAGGCCAGATCTTTAATATTTCATTCCAACTACCCCAATTTTTGGACGCAAAGTCTCTTGCGCTTTTCGCTTCTTCATTCTCATCTCCAGAGGATGTCAAGAAAATCATTGCTGCACCCTCAAAGTTTCCATTCAAAATCTGCTTTCCAATCAGATGATTAACTGTTCGTTGTATACCGAATCTTTGCGGTCCAAAGAAATTCGGGAAGCCATATTTGATTTTATTTGAAAAATCTGATAGTTTTTCTGGATGTTCAATACCCCTGATTGTTATAGTGAATCTGTTTCCATTCAGGTCACCGATGTTAATCCTTTTGTCGCTGTAAGAAAAATTCTTTAGAATTAAATCCTTGAGTCTCAGGTTTTTAACTTTTTTTAAATCTACATTCCAAATGCTTATCCTCTGTGCTGTTAACGCACGCTTATCCTTTGTGCCAGCAAATCCGAATCTTGATTTACTGATTCTAAGAGCATGTGACAATTGTGATATTGCACGTTCAGTCGTGTAATTTCTTTTTACTAGAGTTAAATGCAGGTGTTCATTTTTTGTTTTAGGTAACATATCAAAAATAAGTTCATTAAAACCATATCGTACGGAATAAATTCTATTGTCAAGTCCAATTTCTTCTACAATAAAGTCTTCGAACCAGGTTTTTATCTGGCCACCAATGCCTTCTGTTGCAAAACCTTTTATACCATACTTTTCCATACTTATTTTTATGAAAGTCGTAGTTTTAAGACTTGGGCATAGAATATTCCGAGATAAAAGGTTAACAACACATGTATGTTTGATAGCTCGAGCACTTGGCGCAAATTCTGTTGTTTTTACAGGCGAGGAAGACAAATCAGTTATTGAATCAGTTGAGGACATAGTAAAACGCTGGGGTGGACCATTCGAAGTAAAATATGAAAAGAACTGGAAAGCTTTTTTGAAGAAGAATTCTGACCTAGACATAATCCATCTTACAATGTACGGCTTGCCTTATCAGGATTGTATTTCAGAAATAATAAAATCTAAGAAAGATAAGTTGATAATTGTTGGTTCAGAAAAGGTACCTTCCGAAGTTTATCATTATGCTAAGTATAATCTTGCTATTACCAATCAACCGCATAGCGAAGCAGCAGCACTTGCTGTATTTTTACATGATTTGTTTGAAGGAAAAGAGCTTGATAAAAAATTCAAAGATTCAGAGTTAAAAATTATTCCAAATAAGTGTGGCAAAACAATAATCAAATCGCAGTAACAATACTTTTTCCTGAGATTTTCTTGACTTCAAATTTGTAATCAGCGGCATTCTTCAGTTCTTCCTCATGTGTTACTATTATTATCTGTGGAATTGTTTTTATGTTTTTTAATGTAGTTGGAAGCGCTTTGATATCTTCTTGATCAAAACCTACAGTTGGTTCATCTAGGATTAGAATTTCACTTGGTTTTATTGCAGAAATCTGTGCAGAAAGGTTTGCCAAAGATAATCTATATGCTAGCGCGACCGAAGTTTTTTCCCCACCAGAAAGATTTGTTATTGGTACTTCTTCGCCGCTTAATGTAAATGCGATTGGTTCATAATCATTTTTTATGTCAACAGAGTATTCTTCTTCATATTTCCTTATTTCTTCGAATTTCTTCTGGAACTCTTGTTTAAAGTCTTCCAAGAAATTATTCCGGATTATTTCCCTTATGTTTCTTATATCTTCACGCATCCTAGAAAGAATCTGTATGGTCTGTTCGAGATTTTGTAATTCAGACCTATTTTTTTCCATTTCTACTAGCTCCGAACCTTTTTGAGAAAACTCTTTTTTTCGGTCTTCGATTTCTGAGTTTAATATACTATTTTCTCTTGTTATACTTTGTATTTTTGAGAATAATTCAGTTTCCTGTTTTTTAATCGAGTTAAGCTCTTTTTCAACGTCAGAAATTTTTCCGATACCATCAGGCATTTCTATTTTCGAAGTTATTTCTCTTAGTTCCTTTTCAGTGTTTTCAATGTGAGACTTTCTTTCAGAAATACTTGATTGAATCCTTTCAAGCTGTTCTTGTATGTCCTTTTTCTTCTTTGAATTAATGATTAATGGTCCAAGTTCTTTCTGATTTTTCTTTATATCATCTATTTCATACCTAAGTTTTTCCTGAAGTTTTGAAAATTCTTTTTCCAAATCATGAATATGTTTTTCAGTTACTTCTTGCTTGCAGGTAGGGCATTTGCCTTTACCCAATCTTTTGATTTCATTAAAGTCATTTTTGATCTTTGAAAATTCTTTTTCCAGTAATTCTTCTGTTTTAAAGAGTTCGATATTTTTAGATTGTAATTCTTCAAATTCAGAAACAACACCAATGTTTGATAAATCAGAATCAAATGCTGATTTTTTGCTCAACAGATTAGCCAATAATTCTTTGGATTTATCAAGTTCTCTTTTAAGACTTAATTCAGAACCCTTGAGCTGATCATAACTCCGTCTTTTCTCAAGTAATCCCCTGTATTTTTGTTCCAAATCAGAAATGCTCTGACGAGTAGAATTATAATTCTCTTTTAGAAATGAAAGCTCTTTTTCATTTAATTTTATTTTTGAGTTTAGATCTATCACTCTTTTTTCTATATCTAAAATCTCTTTTTGTAAACGCTCATAATTTTCAAGACGGACTGATTTTGCAAGCAATTCAGCCCCGAAGAAATCAATTAGCTCTTTCATATTTTCCCAAGTTTGTTTGTATTTCGCCAACTGAAGAATTTTGTCTATGTAATCTTGTCTTTTTTCTGCGCTTAATTCTATTATTGAACGTATTTCATCCTGTTTTGTGTATGAAGTTATTTCGAACAATTCTTTTGGTTTAACATCATTTGGGTAACCAAGAATTTCAATAATTTTTTCATTTAAATCAGTAGCACGACCGATCAGAGGGATTATTGAACCATTTTTCAATATTTTCATATTGTTTACATCAGTTGTTATCGTGGTTCCAGATTTCTTTAGACCCCTGATTATTTTGTAGTTATCCCCATCTTCATTGAATTCTAATTCAACTTTACAAGTTTGTTTTCCCCGACGCATTATTGCGCTGTTTGAAATACCAGATTCAGACCCAAAAAGAGCGTACTCTAATGCAATAAGTATTGAAGATTTTCCAGAGCCAGTTCTGCCAGTGAAAATTGTTATACCATCATGTATCTTGACATCACTTAATTCATGTGATCTTATGTTTTCAAAAACTAATTTATTTATTCTCAACTGTAGCACCCCTGATTAATTTAACAGCATTTGATTTTGCTGAGTCTAATTCTGAAGCGCTTAGCTTCTTACCGAAGAGAATTATCATTTTTTCTGCGATATTAATCTCAGTTTCACTGTAACCTTGTTTTGTTAGATACTCTTTTTCTATGTCTATTGCAGATCGTGCTTTGGTACTTATTCTTGGAGTTTCTGGATTCTCGAGATCGCCAAGGTATATTTTTGTGTAAAGATAACCATTTTTCACAGCGAAATCATTTATCTTATTGCGATCAATTTCAGATTTCATTCCCCTACCAAGTCTTCCAGAAAGTTTTATTATCAATATTGCGCCGTTCTGACCATTTGGTATTTTACCAATTGCCTTGTCCGTGACTTCTCTTGAATCAATCCCTTCACAATTTACCTCGAAGAAAACAATCTTTCTTGTTTTAAGAGGAATTTCTTTTATTGTTGATTTTCCGTTAATTACTTCCACAAGAACGCAATACTTGTGCTTGTCATCAATCATCTCGTTTAATTCATTATATTCAGTTGAACCAGTATAGACAATTGTTCCATTATCATGTTTTATTTTTGCAAATCCATGCCAGTGGCCAGCAGCGTAGTAATCAAATCCTAGAGGCAATAATGATGAGTTTATGTCAGCAAACTTGTCAGCTATCTCTGAGGTAATGTGGTGGAACAAGAATATGTTGTATTTGCCTTTACCGTCTATTTTTAAATTCGAATAAACCTCAGAAATGTTATCTCTTCTTCCTTCAATTCCGCACAAGAATACGTCCTTGAAGTGTTCACCACTTAAGATAATCTTTTTGTCTTCGTTTCTAATATAGCGTTTTGATGCAAGATTAATCAATAAACCAACTTCATCAAGAACAGAAATCAATGTTCCATCAGAACCGATATCATGTGATCCAGGAACAATATAAAATGGAATGCTTAACTCCTTCAATCTGTTCAATTGCTTCACAAGAAAGATTATTACCTTTGTTGGAGGTCTAGCGCGGTCAAAAATGTCGCCAGAATGGACCACAAAGTCAACTTTCTCTGAGATACATTTATCAATGACTTCTTCAAACACCTTACAGAAATCTTCCTCGCGCTGCTCAAGTTTTACCTCGCTCTTACCGAGATGTGTGTCAGAAAAATGTATGAACTTCATAGGATTCAAATATTGAAACTTTTGTCTCTATAAAAACTTTTTTAAAATCGGAAAACCTAGTATGTTAAGATGTTAATACTTGGTATAATAATCGGAATAGCTGTGTTTTATTTTCTTAAGAGCTATGGCTTAATTGCGATAGTTGTTTCAGGTTTGGTAGCAGGAGTTATAGCCAAAGGACCGATAGGCGGTTTGATGGCCGGAGTTACTGTTGCGCTTTTAGGTGCAGTAGTTTTTATTATTCCTATTCCTTCGCCGCTTGAGATGTTTGGTTTCGCAACATCAATAACAGGGCACTCTATTGCAGAAATAGACCCGCTTAAGCTTACGATTTCTATATTTAGTATAAGCGGTGTGCTTGCAGGAACAATTGCTGGTTTGGTTGGCGGAGTAATAAGGCGCTAGAAAAATCCAAACTTTTTTGCTTCATTAATAACTTTTTGATTTTCGCCCAATTCTATATACATCTTATGTATCTCAGTGTCAAGTTTTGCTATTTCTCTTTTTGCACGATTGTCTTCATCTCGCAACTTTATCCTTCGTCGTAACAACATATTTCTTACAATCATCCTGTTCTTGATTTTGTGATGTAATCGTTTCAGTGTCTCCTTTGCAATTGCAATAACTTTCTTGACATGTTCAATCTTTATTTTTTCAGATTCCATAATATCACCATCCATCAGATAATTTCTTTTGCGCTTTTCCATTCTTAATTCGTTCAAAAGTAAGCCAACTTTTTCTTATGTATTTGTCTATCCAGTCCTTCCTAGAAAGAGCTTTTTCAACAAATGCCAAAGTTCGTGCATCATGTGTATAACCAACACCAATTGGAATTCCCACAGCTTTTTCAATTTCTTTTATTCTTGCATCACGTGTTACCTTAGCAATTATGCTGGCTGCGCCCACTGCAAGGTATTTGCTGTCAGCATAGTTTTCTGCTATTATTTCGCATTTATGATCAAGAAACTTAGAGAGTACTTCTGACTTGAATTTTTTGCAATTCACCATAGGACAATCAATTATTGCTACATCTGGCTTGAGCTTGTTTATCAGTTCAGCCATTTTAGCTGCCTCGAGGACGTTTAAATTTGTGGAAACCGCAAACCTAGAATCTATTTCTTTTGATGAAACTTCGATAATCATTATTTTTTTGGCTATTTTCTTTATTTTTTCAAATAATTTTTCACGCTTTTCTGCTGTAAGAAGCTTAGAATCTTTTACTCCAATCTCACTAAGCTCCATCTCTTGGCCTTCTTCGATTACCACTCCCGCAAGTACCATAGGACCGATTATTGGGCCTCTTCCGGCTTCATCTATACCGAGAATCATTTTTTTGTTTGGAGCATCCATATATTTATTAGAAATTTCTGTATCTTTTTATATCTACTGATAAACAAGATTTAAAAAGCAATATTGTAATCCTTATCATATGACAAAGAGAATATACATAGTCATGGTAGTTGGTTTAGTGTTAATGTTCTTTGCTTTGACAACTTTGGCACAGGTTGAGGCACCATTGAAGGAAATCGCACAATTACCAAGATGCCAAGAGAATGATGTTGTTCTGACAAACCAATTTAGGACTAATATCAAAAATTTTGCGTCTGATTATATAATAAACGGAACAGGTGAGTCATACTTTAACAACCATTATCAATATCTAGACACAAGTTACTCAACAATGGAATGCACCTTTGTTGTAAAATATGTTTATACATATGATGAACTACATGAGATAATGAGCGTTACAGTCAGCGCATTGAGTCCAACAAAATATGATGTTACAAAAACAAATGCATTTTTGAGACCAGTGAATGCTCTTGTGACAAATGCAGAAGTAGAGCAAATAGCGTTACAACATAATGTAAGTTATGATTATTATAACAAAGAAATATCATTGACAGACCAGACTATTCTTTACAGGTTCTATAAAGAAACATTAACACAGGGAACAATAGCTGTATTAGAAATAGACGCACAGTCCAAGGCAATAATTGAGATAGAAAGACCCAACGAATTAATTCCAATGGTTTAAGAACGAAACTTGTTATGTCCGAATTGAATTACTAAATCTATATTTTTGACATTTGGAATGTCACAAGCACCAAAACAGCCTGCTGTCCAAACATATATTTTCGCACCAGTTTCTTTCAATGAATCGCATATTTCTGTAGCATTCGGCATAAGTCCTGCAGGTAACTGTAACAAAACAGTCTTTGCTTTTGATTTCTTTATTTCAGATATGACTCTTTTCAGTTCAAAATCGTAGTTTTCTTTTACCATAGTTTTTATTAATCCTTAGTCTATTAATAAAATTATGGCATTGGAGCTTGCGATGAATGTCAATGTGATAGTCCAGTTCTTTATAGAGTTCGCATTGGCATTGATGGTCGGTGCCCTGATTGGCATTGAAAGAGAGCATGCACGATATGAGCTTGAGAAATCGGGTAAAATAAAAGGTCATGTCTTAGGGCCGATATTCGGTATAAGATCAACAATATTATTCTCAATGCTTGGTTTCTTGTTTGCTGTCCTTACAAAATATTTAGATAATAATCTCTTAATGATTGTCGGACTGGTATTTGCTTTAACAATTTCCACATCTGTATATTTGGCAAATGTTTGGATAACAAAACACACAGGAGCAACGACATACATCGCAGTCTTAATTGTTTTCTTCTTGGGCGCATTGATTGGTTTTGGCGGTTATGATAATTATGTTGCCGCTGGCGCAATCGCTATAATTATGACAAGTTTATTGGCTCTGAAAAGAAAACTTGTCGGTTTCACAACAAAACTAACAAATGAAGAAATAATTTCTGCATTAAAGTTTGGCATAGTTGCATTTGTCATTTACCCACTTTTGCCAAATAGGATAATTGATCCGTGGGGGATATTGAATCCATCATCAATATGGTTTGTTGTGGTGGCAGTGTCAGCAATATACTTCCTGTCATACATATTATTAAGGGAATTTTCGCATAAAGGTTTAGAGATATCTGCATTCTTTGGCGGTTTGATAAACAGTTCAGCAACTGTGTTCAGCCTTGCTTCAATAGTCAAAGAAAAGAAAAAGCTTGCATTTAATGCTGCAGTCGGAGTTTATCTTACAATATTTGCAACAATAGTTTCTGACTTTGTCCTCATCATCTTTGTTTTGAACAGTATGGATCTAATGATGAAATTATTACTTCCTTATGTAGTAGCTATGAGTATACCACTGATTGCAGTTATTTGGTGTGTAGAATGGCAAAAAAAATCAGTAGTTGAACATGTGAAGATGGCTTCACCGTTTGCGTTTAAATCAGCATTGCAATTTGCATCAATATATATCATCTTGCTGGTAGTTAGTACATTTATAGACAAAATTGTTGGTCCAGCAGGACTTGTTATAAGCACTATTGTAGGAAGCCTGTGGTCTTCAAGCACCGTGATACTTTCACTTGGCAGTTTGTCAAATTTAGGTATAATAAGCAAAGATACAGCGGCACAGTTCGTTATTTTAGCAGTGTTGGTGTCAATATTAATAAAAATAGCTTGGGCAAGAACCTCATCAAATAAAGAATTCTCAAACAGAGTAACTAAGGTGGTACTGCTAACTGCAGCAGCATTTGCAATAACTGCCTTTGTCCAGTTCTTTATACTTTAAGTTTAGAAAATTCTTCGCTGTAAATATTAATGAATTCATCCAAAACTTCTTCAACTTGTTCCCCTCTTAATACTGCGCCGCACGCCTTTGAATTATGTACTACTAATCCATTTGCAATAAAATTTTGTGTGCGAGGAATATTTATATCATAAAGTAAAGACTTATTTTTTTTAATTTGAATTCTCTTAATTTTACATAACATTAAATCCGAATTTAATTCTTTGTCGAATTTAACCCCCATGCTTGTTGCTAGTGATTCAAGTGCATAAAATGTAATCATTCTGTGGGGATGTTTAAAAATATGAGGTCTATTTTGTTTGAAGTCAACTATTTTCTCTTTTATTTGATTTAGCGCGATAGGAGCATATGCAATCTTGGTAGATCTAGCCTTTGTCTTTAATTTTTTCACTAATTTATTTAAGGATAAATTTTTTCGATTAGAATTGAATCCTATAGCATTTTTATATTTAAGTATCGAATCGAGATATGATATACTTAATATGTTATTTTTTCTTACATTTGATATTATACCCAGCCTCAGCAACATAAATTGTAATTTTCTTAAAAATAAATTATTATTTTGGTTAAAATTTATTTCATGGTCAGAGACCCATCCCTCAGCATCAAATAGCCCTTTGATAAAAGCAGATATCTCGGTGATCCCAGATTTTTGTATGCAAAATGGTATATCCTTTTGTTTACACCACCCATTATTAATCTTCTCAAATAATTTTGCGATTATTGAACTATAGAATCTTAATCTGAACGCATTTTTATTTTTTATTTTAGTAATCCTAGTTTTAAGTCCAAAACATTTTTTCACCTGTTTTTTATAGTAATCCAATAGTGTGTAATCAGCATCTTTGAATTCTATAGTGTCACTGTTGTAGATATTTCCATCTCCAATAAGGTAACCCAATATTTCACAAAATACTGTGTTTAAAATTTTTGGGACCTTAACCCGTTTCCATTTATGACCCATTTTTATTGCATACCTTATCTCCTTTTGCATTGGAGGTAATCTTTGAATCACGCCTTTTAATTTGATTTGTCGCACTCCTACTATCATATCCCCAGTCTTTAATTTGGACACGGTTGTTTCAATTATCTGTCCATTTTCAAATTTGAAAATTTTATGCTTACCTGACGAATCGATATAGTACGGGGGGGCAATTATTTTGTAAATAAGATTACTGTTATGTGTTGATTTTCCAATATACTTTTCAGGTTTTGATGTGTAGTTTGCCCAATCCACAGACATTATTTTTGAATCTGATCCCAAATCTTTTATTTTTAATATTAATCCATTTTGTGCCATTATTAGAGTATCTTCTTTTAGACAATGACCACCACCAGAGAAATTTTTGAACTTTTCATTAAGACTTCTTAGCATCTTTACTAAGTCTATTTCAAATGAAGACCTAAACGAAAACTTGAACTGTGTTATCTCGTTTATGATAAACACATTCGTTCCTTCCTTTGAATAAGTTATATAATCAACATACGCTCGCATGTGCTTGAACTGGGTCTTCACCCAATAGATGTTTAATTTTATGTCTTGGAATGTTCTTTTTGAGAAAGTTATTTCCTGTAGTTCATCACCAAATATCTTTTTTGCGCGTTTATAGTCCTCAAGAACATTAACCTTTTCTAATGCTTCATCCAAACTTGTGCTTTGATTCAGAATTTCCAAAATTTTTTCAGAACCCTTGACCTGAGTCAAGCAAACAACAAGATTGAACGGAAGATATTTTTCAAGTTCGTTTCTGTATATGTCTTCTTCATAAAACTCTGTTCCTTCAAGGCCCTTGTCCCAAAATAAACTAAGCTTGGCGAGCCATTCGGAATCTCTCAATTTATGTTTAAGAGCGTTATACACGAAATAACCCATGGAATGACTTGTTCCATAATCAGCAACTGTTATGTAATCAAGAACCTCGAGATGTTTTTCATGCCTATGATGATCCAAAACAGTTGTGTTGTAATTTTTCAAAACAGCAGTCAAGTCATCATCAGGAACGTGGTCAACAACAATTATCTTGTCAGGATTCTGTTTTTTAATTCGTTCAATGGTTATTGACTCAAAGCTTCTCGTGTTCGGATAAAATATTGCATTAATGTTAGAGCTCTTAAGAAATCTCCAGAGCAGAGCTGCTGAACAACAGCCATCAACATCAAAATCATATATGACAGCAATATTGCTATATTTTTCAGATTCCTGTATCCGTTTCCTTATTTCTTCCAATACCTTTTCTTGCATTAAATCACAATTTTATTTCATCAAGAGAATTCGCCAAGAAGGTCCATTGCTTTGAATAGGTCCTTTTTATTTATTATAAAGGTTGTGTCTGTATAACAACCAATAAGCTCGACAATATTCAATTTGTTTGCAGCAAACTTATGTAGTACATATTCTATTACACCAGGTGTGTCAACTATTTTTTTCGGGCTTATTAGAACTAAGGCAGCCAAATCCTTTCTGTGCGATATAAGATATTTTTTGTATATTCGCTCGTAATTTTTTGCAGCCTGTTCATTGCATATCATAACAATAGCTGAAGTGCCTTGAGACACTTGGAGTACTCTTCCGCGTTCAACATCGTCAGCTATATCTGATAGTAATCTGCATAAGAATTTTGGTTCAAATCTCAATGTGATCAGAGATACGTCTGTCTTGAATCTTGTGCTGCCTTTAAGAATTCTTAATATCTCTTTATCGCTAGGTTTAGCTTTCGCCATACAAAATCCAAATAGTTCAAGGATTATAAATCTTTTTTAAATTTAAAGAAGAGGCAAAGAACCAGTTACCTTGTTTATTGTTTCCTCGGGCGCAGGGCCGATACCCAAAGCAGTTGTAGTTCCTGGTGGCAATTCTGTCAGGCCAGCATCTCTAATCAATGCGCAAGGAATCTTTAAAGAAATTGTCTTTTTTTGAAGCTCGATTAAGTCATTATAACTCTTTACATGAAGCACAACTTTCTTTTGACCGCTATCTAACCAGTTCTTGAACCAAACGCGCTTTTTTTCCTTACAGATAAGAGCAGAAGAAACAGAAGCATGCGAAACTTGCACAGCTAGCTTACCTGACGTGAGTTTCAAGTCATCCCTTATGACAATCGTTTGCTTCATCATACACAAAGATTAAAAAGTTTGTGTATTTAAATTCTCGTATGGTAAAATCATTTTGCACATCATGCAAGACAGACATAAGCATTGTACACGATTCGACTAGCTTCCACTGCCCAAATTGTGGAAAAGAAAAGATAATAAGATGCGGCAAATGTAGACGAATCTCTACAAAATACAAATGCGCATGCGGTTTCGAGGGGCCATAATATGGCAAAGTTAGTTGTGACATTCAAAGTTCTGCCAACAGGAACAGATGTTTCATTAGAAAAATTAGGTGGAAATGTAGAATCAGTCTTGGTTAAGTATGGCAAAATCTACAAGCAAAGACTGCAACCGGTTGCATATGGAATTAATGCTCTTGTTTATGAATTGATAATGGAAGACAAGGAAGGCGGAACAGATGCAGTTGAAACTGAGCTCAAGGACGTTCCAGAATTGAGTGATGTGCAAGTTACAGATATCACAAGAGTTGTTGACATAAATTTCTAACTATATATTTATATTCATATTAGACATTAGAATCATTATGGATTATTTTGGCGATATAGTTAAAAACATAAAGAATTTGAAAATCCAAGGCGCAACAGCTGTCGCAAAATCAGCGCTTGATGCAATAAAATATGTAGCAGCAAAATCAAATGCTAAAAATTCAGCTTCGTTCATAGATGAAATTTGTAAAGCCAAGGAAAAGCTTTATGACACAAGGCCAACTGAGCCACTGATGAGGAATTCTCTCAGGTACATAATCTATTTATTATGCATTAATCGGACAAGAACTGTTTCTGAACTAAAAAGAATGACTGACGTTGTTGCAGACGAGTTTCTTTCAAAGATAAGCGAAGACAAAGAAAGAATGGCTGTGATTGGTGCAAGAGAGATTAGAAATGGGATGACAATTCTTACACATTGCCATTCATCAACTGTCACCAACATGTTCAGACATGCCAAAAAACAGGGAAAAAAGTTTTCTGTCATATGTACTGAAACAAGACCAAACTATCAGGGAAGAATAACTGCGAAAGAGCTTGTTTCATTAAAAATTCCAACAACAATGATTATTGATTCAGCTGTGCCATCATTCATAAAAAAAGTTGATGCAGTGTTTGTAGGCTGTGATTTGATAACAGCAGACGTTTCAGTGGTGAACAAGATCGGAACAAACTACATTTCTGTTATGGCACAAAAGTCAGGAGTACCATTCTACTGTTTCGCAGAACTCGCAAAATTTGACCCAGAGACGATGTTTGGAAAACCTGAAGAGATCGAATATCGACCTGGGAAAGAAGTCTGGAGCGAAGC